>Ga0272442_10001560_pt1 | contig 34463 bp, 30 predicted proteins | sample SSMForm2O_FD_200262 | JGI IMG/M metagenome (GOLD analysis project Ga0272442, IMG submission 200262) | Marine sediment archaeal communities from Little Sippewissett salt marsh, Falmouth, MA, United States - SSM-Form-2O | ecosystem: Environmental > Aquatic > Marine > Wetlands > Sediment ... | reverse complement strand
GCCGCCTGGCGCCGGACGCCTCCATCCCGGCCTGGGCCCTGCAAGCAGGCCCGCACCAGTCGTTTGTCTCGGTGACCCGCACATCCGAGGAGCTCTCCATTGTCTGCGCCCGGGAGCTCGTGCCTGACGGGACTCGGGCGGAGCGGGATTTCCGGGCTCTGAAAGTGGCGGGGCCTCTCGATTTCTCCCTTACCGGCGTGCTGGCATCACTGACTTTACCCCTGGCAGAGGCGGGGGTGAGCGTGTTCGCTGTCTCCACCTTCGATACCGACTACCTGCTGGTCCGGGAAGCTCAGCTGGCCGCGGCCCGCAAAACCTTAAGCGCGGTCTGCCGCCTCAAAGCGATCTGAGCGGCTTTCAGACCTGAAGAAAGCCGAAAACCAGCACCAGGGCGCCCAGCAGAGAGAAGAGAATCAGCACCAGCCCAGGAACGATGCGCCAGTGCAAAGCCGCCTGCGGCTCCACCAGACGGGTACGGTGGAAGTAGAGGGCCTCGGGGCTGTAGCCCTGTTTCTTGCGGCCCCAGACCAGCACAGCCGCCAGGAACAGGAGCAGCAGCAGCGCCGCAACCCCTATGACCGGGTCCAGGGGCAGGGCCGGGAGCTCGACCCGGGCCAGAAGCGCGGCCGTCCAGGAGTCGCGGAGCAACAGCCGGGGCAGCTCGGAGGCCAGATAGAAGCCCGCCAGCATAATAAAGGGAGAAGCCAGCGACAGGGAGCGGGCGAAGAGCAGGGCGGCGCCCACAGCGAAGGGCAGGCGCCAGAGCAGGTCCGGCCAGGCGGGGATGAGGAAGAGGAAGAGCAAAACCGGCAGCGCCAGCTGCCAGCGGGAGCGTCTTAATGTGAGCAGGCTCTGGAAGTAGCCGAAGACCGGCACGCAGAGAGCCAGCAGGGCGGCCAGGAGGGGTCCGCGGCCCGCTTCCCCCGGAAGCTGCCAGACCAGCCACTCCGGCCAGGTCAGGCTGCCCGACAGATCGGTCAGACGAGCGGCCCAGGAAGAAGGAAGCCAGGCCGGGAGAGAGAGCCGGGAAAACGCAACCGTCAGTCCCGGCGGAGCGCTTAACTCCACGGCCACGTTCAGGGCATCCCAGGCAAGGCCCAGGAGCAGGCCGGCCAGCAGGGCCGGCAGCAAAACTGCCGGGCGGAAGCCCCGGAAGCGCAGGAAGCGGAAAATCCCCATTCGCTTGGGCAGCAGGTACCAGAGCAGGGGCAAAAGCGAGCCCAACACCAGGGGCAGCACCGCCCCCATGTAAGCCGGCTGGAAGGCAAAGAAGGCGGGCAGGCAGCCCAGCCCTAAAGTGAGGGCCGCGAACAGCAGCAGCATCCAGCCCAGGGATTGCCCCGCCGGCCGCGCAGCGGCCCCGGACGCCCCCCTGCGGGGGGCGCGGGCGGGAGCTGCGCTCCGGCCCAGGGAGCGCAAAAAGGCCAGCACCCGGTTGGGGAAGGAGGCGGCGGAGAGCCAGGCGGCCCAGGCGCCGCCCCTGTCCAGCTCCAGGGTTTCGGCGGCCGGCAGCGCGGCCTGCAGAAAGAGCCCGTTTTCCCGGCAGCGCCGGCTGCCGTCCCGGCTCAAAACCAGCAGGACCGGGATGCGCAGGCGGCCCAGGAAGGGCGCGCGCAGGCGGCGCCGGCGCGTTTCCCCCAGGCGGGCCGGGGAAAATCCGGGTGCCTGCAGAACCGCCAGGCCCCGGAGCTGCTCATGAGGCAGCTTGCTCGCATGTCCTTCCGTGAACAGGGCGAAGAGCAGCTCCTCCTTCTGCTCCCGGGTCATTTGCTGTGGGTTTCGGCTCAGCAGGCGCCGCACACGCCGGCCGGGCCGGCCGGGCCGGCAGTCGAGCTCCGGCTCCAGGAGAATCAGAGATGCAACCGTGCCGGGCCGGGCCGCGGCCAGGCGCAGGGCCAGGTCCGCGCTGGCCGCGGGAGCAAGCAGGTGGAAGCGCTCGCTGTGCAGGCGGACCTTGAGCAGGTCCAGGAGGGCCTCGAGGCGTTCCAGGTCGGCCTTTGCTCCCGTTGCCCTGGAATCCGGCTTTATACCTGCAGCGCTCTCAGGGAAGCCGAGGTAACAGACCCGGGTGTATTCGGTCAAGAATCCGAGCAGGTCAGGCAGCAGCACGGTCTGTACAGCCGGGTGGGGGGGCAGGACCAGCAGGGGATGGGTCTCCCTGGCCCGGCCGTGAATCTCGACCCGCAGGCCCGCCAGCTGCAGCCCCCCCGGGCGCGCATCAACGGCCAGGGCCCTATAGGCCTCCTCGCTGTCCTGGGGCCAGAGGCGGCCCGGCGCCAAAGAGAAGCTGTGGTTGCAGGCGGGGCAGCGGATTCTGGCTTTCTTGTCTTTGGGGAAGCTCTCCGGGACCCGTACGGTCCCGGTTTGTTTGCAGGAGGGGCATTGGTAGCGCATAGGACATGATCGATGATTTGTGTTTTTTTGTCAAATTCGAACCTGTTGCGGCGGTTTAAGCGGGTGAGCCCGGCGGCAAAGGATAAATTTGACAATTCAACTAACACATGTTACAAATAATTAAAATAATTTACAGCACAAGGAGACAACTATGAAAAGAACTGTTCTGGCAGCAGCGGCCCTGCTTTTGGCCTGCACCTGGCTCGGCTTTGCGGAACCGGCGGACAATTTCCAGGCCGGGGGTTTGGAGTTCGGCGGAGAGCTTAGTGTGATCTACCAGCCCAGCTACGGCATCTTCAACAGCGAGGAGAGGGAGCAGGACTCGGGGGAATACTATCTGTACGTGGACGGCACTGCCAATATCGGCATCTTTTTGGTGGACCGGCTGTCGGTGAACCTGATGCCTTCGGTGATGGTGTACAAGCGCAAGTACTACAGTGACGGCAAGGAAAGGAAGTATACCGATCTCGCCCTCGGCCTGGCCGCGGGCTGCAACTATTACTTCCTGCCTATGAATTCCCTGGCCCTGTCGGTGGGCTTGAACGCCGGGGTGACGGTCATGCCCGGGATCGACGGCATCTATGACGACCTGGACAATCCAGACGACAGCCTGGCTTTATTTTTCAACCTGGAGCCGAACGTGGCCTGCTACTACTTTGTCAGCGAGCACCTGGCCCCCTACCTGGTGGTGGCGCCGGAGCTCAACGTCTACCGGCAAATCAAGAACAGTGCGGGCGACAAGGTCGACCCCGCGGACACCTTTCTGGAGGACATCTACCTGCAGATGCGGGTCAAGCTGGGGGTGAAGTACTTCCTGCCTGAGGGAGGACGCTTCCAGGGTAAATATAAAGACTATGCGGATAGCAATGAGATGGATAAAAAATAAAGGCCGACAACGAATTGCGCCTCCCTTGCGGGGGGCTTTTTTTTGTCCCCGGAGGTGGGGGCCGGGTCAAAGATCGTACCAGCGGAAGGGCTCGGGCACCACGATCTGCCCGCCGAAGGCCCGGGCGGCTTCATCCGCGGGATCGCAGCCGGCATAGAGGCGGCCGCAGAGGTGGCAGAGAAAGAGGGTTTTTACGCCCGCAGCCGCGGCGTTTTGGCCGGCCTGGAGCGCCGAGCTGTGACCCGACAGGTCGGGATCACCTTTCAGGGCCGCCTGGGAGGCGGTGGCCTCGTGGATCAGAGTCCGGCAGCCCCGGGCCGCCTCCGCGATGCCGGGCCAGGAGGCGGTATCCGCGGTGTAGAGCAGGCAGGAGTCATCCGCGGCAACCCGCACCATGCTGGAGGGGATCGAGTGGCGCCCGGGCAAGAGGAGGATTTCCAGGCCGGAACTCTTCAGGGAGCCGCGGTAGCGCCGGGCGAAGGTGAGCTTTTTCTCATTGAGCCCGGCGGCTTCAACCAGGGCCTCGGCCCGCCGGCGGGTTTCCGGGTCACAGACCACCGTGAGCGGGTCCTTGCGCTTCCGGCAATGCAGGGTGTGCAGGAGGGCCGGGAAGCCGTAGATGTGATCGGTATGGCCGTGGGTGAGCACTAAAAATTTCAATGCCTGGGGATCAATGCCGGCCCGCAACAGGCAGCGCACCGGGTTGTCCGAACTGTCGATAAGAATGCTATCGGTTCCGGACTGAACAATAAGCGACGTGAAACCGCTGTCGGCACCGGTCTCGGCGCAGGAAATACCGCAGAAGAGAAGCCGCATGCAGCCCGCTCCTTTGACCTTGTCTTCTGTTTCTTCGGGATCCGATTCAAATTCTCGGGCAACGAGAGCGGATTCGCAACTTTTTCACACCGCCGTTTCGGATGCGGCGGGCCGAAATTTTTAAAAAAAACCACTTCCGGGCTTGACAATTCCGCCTATAAAAATAATATTATAAGGGACTATAATGGACTATAGAGGACAATAATATGAATACAGCTGACAACAGTGGCCAGATCATGACCCTCAGCGAGGTGGCCGCCTATCTGAAGCTGGCGGAAAAGACGGTGCTGCGCCTGGTTCACCGCGGGGAAATTCCCTGCTTCAAGGTGGCCAGCCAGTGGCGCTTTTTACGCACGGTGATCGACGACTGGATGCTGACCCGCATCCAGAGCCTCCCTTCCAGCGGCCTGGCCCGGCTGATCGGGAACGAGCAGCCCGGGGTGCCGGTCTCCCGCCTGCTGCGCCCGGAGCTCATCCGCCTGGACATCGCGCCGGCGGACAAGGAAGCCGTTTTGCGTCAGCTCACTGAGCCCCTGGTGCACGCCCGGATCGTCACGGCCTCCGAATCCTTTGTGCGCAAGCTGCTGGAGCGGGAGCGCATGGTCTCCACCGGGGTGGGCAGGGGCGTGGCCCTTCCCCACCTGCGGCGTCCCCGGGAAAATCCCCCCGGCGGGCCTTACCTGGTGTTGGGGATCTGCCGGCAGGGCACGGATTTTCAGGCCCTGGACGGCGGCAAGTCGCATCTCTTTGCCCTGCTCTGCGCGGACAGCGAGGTGATTCACCTGAGGATCATGGCGGCCCTGGCTTTGCTGCTGAGGCGGGGTGAGCTGGTGGAGGCCCTGGTGGCCGCCCACGACAGCCGGGAGGTCATCAACATGATTATCCGGGAGGACCAGCAGCAGCTGTTTTTCCCGGAAAGCGAAACCGGCGCCGGGGCCGCATCAAAGTGAGGAGAAGAACATGAACCTGATGGAAAGTTTACGCCCGGAGTGCATCCGCGCGGATTCAAATGCCGCCGACAAGCAGGAGGTCCTGGCGGAAATCGCCGCCCTGGCCAAGCAGAGCCCCCTGCTGGCCGGAATCTCCCTGGAGACGATTCGCACCGCCCTGGAGACGCGGGAAAAGATCGGATCCACCGGTTTCGGCCAGGGCATCGCCATTCCCCACTGCGGCCTGGAGGAGCTAAACGACTTCGTGGTGGGCCTGCTGCTGGTGCCCCGGGGCCTGGATTTCAATGCCCTGGACGGCCAGCCCACCAAGGCCTTCTTTTTTATCGTGGGGCCGAAGCAGCGCCGCAATCAGCACATCCAGATTCTCTCCGCCCTTTCCAAGCTGCTGAAAACCCCCGGAGTGGTGGAGGATTTTCTCGCCTTAGGCGGCGCCGAGGCCGTCCGGCTGCGCTTTCTCCAGCTGGTGCAGGTGCGGGATACCCGGGGCGAGCCGGGTCAGTGCCTGTTTCATGTGTTCGTGCAGCGGGAGGAATGTTTCGACGATATCCTCCAGGAGATCTCCTCGGTGGTGCAGGGCGCTTTGTCGGTGGTGGAAACAAACAACGCGGGCTACTACCTGCACCGGCTGCCTTTGTTTTCCGCCTACTGGAGCGAAACCAGGAAGGGCTTTTTCAGGATCGTCCTGGCCCTGGTGGACAAGGACCGCTGCAACGACCTGATCCGCCGTCTGCATATGATCGCCGAACCCCAGGAGGGGGGGGTGCTCATTACCGTGCAGGAGCTTATGTACGCCGGCGGCTCGCTGGAATTCTGACGCGTAAAGCCTTCAAGGAGCTTGCCATGACAGCCGTTAACGCCCTCCAGACATGGATCGGGCATTTTTCTTTCTCTTCCCTGCTGGTGGTGGGGATGATCACTCTGGCCGGGGTGTACATGGGAAAAACCATGAAATACCTGCGCCTGCCCTCGATCATCGGCTTCATGATCGTGGGCGTGCTGTTGGGGCCCTCCCTGGCGGGCCTTTTGGGCGAGGAGATCCAGGGTCGCCTATCCTTTATTACCGAGATGGCCTTAGGGTTCGTGGCCGTGAGCATCGGCCTGGAGCTGAGCCTGGGGGCCCTGAAGCAGCAGGGCGCGGTGATCATTTTGATCATCTTCTGCGAATCCCTTTTGGCTTTCGTCCTGGTCGCCGGAGGGATCTTCCTGCTCACCCGCGATGCGAGCCTGGCCCTGCTGTTCGGCGCCATCGCCCCGGCCAGCGCACCGGCGGGAACGGTGGCGGTGATCCAGGAGTACAAGGCCCGCGGGAGCCTGACCAAGGCCCTGTACGCCGTGGTCGGCTTCGATGACGGGCTGGGGATCATCATCTTCGGCTTCGCCTCTGCGGTGGCCCGCAGCCTTCTCCAGACGGAGGCCGGAGCGGGTGAGGCGGATATCCTGGCCCAGCTGGGTGAGCCTTTGGTGGAGATCGGTCTGAGCGTACTGGTGGGCGTGCTGACGGCTCTCCTGTTCTGTGTGCTGGCCCGGCGCCTGAGGCGTTCCCGGGAGGTCTTTATCCTGGTTTTCGCCCTGGTGCTGATCTCAACGGGCGTCAGCACCCAGCTGCACCTCTCCTATATCCTCACCAACATGGTGATGGGCATCGTGATCGTGAACACCCAGCGCCACGCCCTTATCCAGATGATCCGGGACGAGCTCACAGAATTTATGCCCCTGCTGTTCATCCTCTTCTTCGTGCTGGCCGGCGCCAACCTGCACGTAGCGGCCCTGCCCGCTTTGGGCCTGCTGGGCGTGGTTTACGTGCTCTGCCGCAGCGCCGGGCTGATGGGCGGGGCCTGGTTCGGCGCCCTGGCGGGCCGGGCGGAGAAAAAGATCCGCCGCTACCTGGGCATGGGCATTCTCTCCCAGGCCGGCGTGGCCATCGGCCTGGCCTTGATCGTCAAGCAGGAGTTCTCCCAGCTGGGCTCCCGCGGGCTGTGGATCGGCTCGACGGTGATCACCACCGTCACCGCCACCTGCATCCTCTTCGAGCTGATCGGCCCGGTGCTGACCAAGGTCGGGCTGGCAAAGGCGGGGGAGATCGGCCGCTCTGCCTGAGACGGCCGCTCCCCACCCCCGTAGACGCCCTCATCCGCCGGTCCGTGTGCTTGAATCCGGCGGCTGTTTTTGTATATACTTAAAAACAGATATAAAATCCCCGATAAAGCGGAAGGTCATGAGCGACACGGTTCTTTCCCGTATCAACAGCCCCGAAGACTTGAAAAAGCTCGACAGCGCTGAGCTGCAGGTGCTGGCCGAAGAGGTCCGGCGAACCATCATCAGCACGGTCAGCCAAACGGGCGGCCACCTGGCCTCCAACCTGGGCGTGGTGGAGCTGACCATCGCCCTGCACCGGGTCTTCGAGTCGCCCCGGGACAAGCTGATCTGGGACGTGGGGCATCAGTGCTACACCCACAAGCTCCTCACCGGCCGCAGGCAGGCCTTCCACACCCTGCGGCAGGCGGGGGGTTTGAGCGGTTTTCCCAAGCGAGCCGAGAGCCGGCACGACATTCTCGACACCGGCCACTCCTCCACCGCCATATCCGCGGGCCTGGGTTTGCTCCTGGGCCGGCAGGCGGCTGTCCGGCCGGATGGGGACCCCGTTGGCGGGCCGGATGGGGACCCCGTTGGCGGGCCGGACGGGAATCCCGCGGATCGGCGGGAGGGCCGGGTGATCGCCGTTATCGGCGACGGTGCCCTGACTGCGGGGCTGGCCCTGGAAGGGCTCAATCAGGCCGGACAGCTGGGTAAAAACCTGATCATCATCCTCAATGACAACAAGATGTCCATCGGCGCCAATGTGGGCGCCTTGTCCGCCTATCTCAGCCGCCTGACCACCAGCCCCACCTATCAGTCCGTTAGGAGCCTGCTGGACCTGAGCGTCCGCCGTTTTCCCCGCCTGGGCCGCCTGCTGAGAAAGGGCGTCCACCGGCTCTCCCGGGGTCTCAAGGCGGTGTTTTTCAACGAAACCCTCTTCTCCGACCTGGGCTTCCACTATGTGGGGCCCATCGACGGGCACAGCCTGGGTACCCTTATCGAAGTGCTGGAGAGGGTCCGCTCCCTCGAGCGGCCCGTGGTGGTCCACGTGCAAACCCGGAAGGGGAAGGGCTTCTCCCCGGCGGAGCAGAACCCCACCCTCTACCACGGGGTTTCCTCCTTCTCCCTGGTGGACGGCAAGCTGGAGGAGAAGCACAGCCTGACCTACACGGAAGCCTTTTCCTCCCTGGCCGTGGAGCTGGCGGGAGAAAACGAGCGCATCACCGCCATCACGGCGGCCATGGCCACCGGTACCGGACTGCGGCTGTTCGGCAATCTCTATCCGGAACGTTTTTTCGACGTGGGCATCACCGAGCAGCACGCGGTGACCTTCGCGGCCGGGCTGGCCCTGGCCGGCCGCCGGCCCCTGGTGGCGCTCTATTCCAGCTTCCTGCAGCGGGCGGTGGACCAGGTGATCCACGACGTCGCTTTACCCGGCCTGCCGGTGGTTTTGGCCCTGGATCGGGCCGGCCTGGTGGGCAGCGACGGCGAGACCCACCATGGGGTCTTCGACCTGGCTTTGCTGCGGGCCGTTCCCGGGCTGACCATCCTCTCCCCGGCCGGACGCAGCGAGATGGCGCTCATGCTGCGCTACGCTTTCGCACAATCAAGCCCGGTGGTGATACGCTATCCCAGGGCGGTCTGCGCTGCCGGGCCGGAAGCCCTAACCGCGCCCCTGCAGCCGGGGCGGGGCGTTTTGCTGCGGGCGGGCGAGTCGACCTCCGGCGGGCGAAGTGAGCTGCTGATCATCTCCCTGGGGGGGATTCTGCCCCAGGTGCTCTCGGCCCGGGAGCTGCTGGCGGAGAGGGGAGTGGAGGCGGATGTCTACAACCTCCGTTTTGCCCGGCCCCTGGATGAAAATCACCTCTGCGATATCGCCTCCGGCTACACTCATGTGCTGACCGTGGAGGAGGGCACGACGGCCGGGGGCGTGGGCGAAGCCGTTACCGGCTGTTTTTTAAGGCGCGGACTCGCCGTCCGGACCAGATGTGCTGGTGTTCCGGACCGATTTATCACCCACGGCAGGCGGGAGGAGCTTTTGGCGGCCTGCGGCCTGAGCGCCGAGGCCCTGGCCGAAAACGCCGCGGATTTCTGCGCATCATCCCCGCGGCTCCGGATCATCCGGGCCGCCACCTGAGAGGAGGGGTACAATGCGGGTCTACGTGCCGAAGCACTCCGGTTTCTGCCCGGGGGTCGAGGACGCCCAGAAAAAGATACTCCTCGAGCGGGACAAGGAACGAAAAATCGCCGTACTGGGCCACCTGATACACAACACCCGCTACCTCAGCTTCCTGGAACAGAAGGGGATCGCCACGCTGCATGATCCCGCGGAGATCCCGGCGGATACCGTGGTGGCCATCCGCACCCATGGGCTCCGGCGCGACCAGGAGGCGGAGCTGGCCCAACGGTTCGAGCTCATCGACCTGACCTGTCCCAAGGTCAAGCAGCTTCAGCTTTACATCCAGCGGCACGCCAGCCAGGGCTGCTTCGTAGTGATCACCGGCAAGCATGCGCATCCGGAGGTCCGGGGGCTGGTGAGCTACGCCCGCCGCTGCCTGGTGGTGGAGCGGGAAGAGGACCTGGTAAAGTGGCTGGCTGCTCAGGGCACGGAATATCCGGACCTGGCCGGTTTCCGCGGCGTGCTGGTGGTTTCCCAGACCACCGGCAGGCGGGAAGCCTACGAACGGACCCTGCGCTCCCTGCGAAAAGCTCTGCCCCCCGGGTATCCGGTGCAGACTTATGACTCCATTTGCCGGATCACTTCCCTGCGGGAGGCGGAGGCGCTGAAGCTGCAGAAGAAAGTGGAGGTGACCTTCGTGGTGGGGGACCGCCTCTCTTCCAATGCCAACAAGCTGTACAATGTGCTCAAGCAGGCGGATGACCGGACTTACCTGGTCCAGGACCTGGACGATCTCCTGGAACAGGCGCCTGATTTGGACTCCTGCCGGGCCGCCCAGGTTGTCAGCTCCTCCTCCACTCCCGTGTTCGTGGAGCAGGAGATCATCCGCTATCTGAGCGATCTCTGAGCAGCCGCCGGGGCCTTATTTACCCCGCCCCAGATTGTAGTCCAGGAACTCCAGCAGCATGGCGCGGAAAGGCGCGGGCAGGGACGCGGCGGAGCGGATGCGTTTGCGGGTCTCCCCGGCCAGGGATTCGACGCGGTCTGCGACCTCTTTGCGGACACCCAACTTGTCCACCAGGCGCCGCACGGCGGCCAGCTCGGACGCCGCAAGCTCCTGCTTGCCGAGAACCCCGGAGAGCATTTTTTTCTGTCCGGCGTCGGCCCGCTGCCAGAGGATGTAATGGTAGAGGGTCTTCTTGCCCTCCCGAACATCCGAACCGGCGGGCTTGCCGATCCTCGCTTCCGAGCCGAAGAGGCCGAGCTCGTCGTCTTTGATCTGGAAGATGATGCCCAGTGTTTCGCCGATCTTTTCCAAAGCGGCTGTCACCTCCGCCGGCCGCCCGGCCAGAACGGAGCCCGCCATGAGGGGCAGGGAAAAGGTATAGCGGGCGGTCTTGTGCAGGTAGAGGCTGAAGATCTCCTCCTCGGCCACCATATCCGGCCGGGCGCCGTGGTAGACATCCTGCATCTGGGCAACCGCCACCCGGGAGGTTTCGCGGGTGAAGAGGGACAGGAGGCGTTGGTGAATGTCCGCCGCCGTCTTTAAGGAGGAGAGAATCCGGAAAGCCAGGAAAAGAGCGACGTCGCCGGCGCAGATGCCCATGGAGTGGCCGAAGTGCCCGGGGGCGTGCAGACCCTGTTCACGGCCCAGCTGCTGGTACTGGGCGAAGAGTGCCGGAGCTCCCCGCCGGGAGCTGTCCTGATCCATGATGTCGTCGTGGATCAGGAAGGCGGCGTGGATAAGCTCCAGGGCCGCCGCCGCCCTGGCGGCTTCGCCTTCCCCCCCGGGGCCGGGGTCGCCGCCGCTGAGCAGGTAGCTTTCCACAACCAGCCGGCCGCGGAGCATCTTGCCGCCCCGGGAAAAGGCGATCAGGCGCCGGCAGACATCCTCGCCCCAGGGATTGACCTCCCTTAGGTCCCGGGCCAGGTCAGTGAGGGTTTTTTCCAGCACGGATACGATTCGGTTTGCGTTGTCGGCAGTCATCATCAGGCAGTGCTCCTTTGCGGGGTAAACGCCGGCGGCGGGCGGGAGTGGCTGATCCAGCATACGCCAGTTTAATAAGGAGTTCAAGCGCTTGCGCCCGAAGCGAAAGAGGGGTTACCATGGTAAAAACACTGAAAGCGGCAAAAGGAATCCTGCAATGAGCTTTTTGGAACTGGCCGCCAAGAGACAGAGCGTGCGCAACTATCTACCCGGAAAAGCGGTGGAGCGTGAGAAAATCGAGCGCTGCCTGGAGGCGGCCCGATTGGCGCCTTCGACCAGCAACTCCCAGCCCTGGAGCTTCATCGTGGTAGACGATCCTGTTTTGCTGCCTGCGGTGGCGGCCTCCACCTACAGCGGCCTGCTCTCCTTCAACCGCTTCGCTGCCACGGCTCCGGTTCTTGTGGTGGTGGTTACCGAGCCGCCCGTCCTCTCCCGGGCCTATGTCCGCCTGGGCACCGTGCTGAAAAAAAGGGCCTATCACCTGCTGGACGTGGGCATGGCGGCGGAGCATTTCTGTTTACAGGCAGCGGAAGAGCAGCTGGGAAGCTGTATGCTGGGCTGGTTCGACGAGGGGGCGGTGAAGCGGGAGCTGGGCATCCCGAAGCGCAAGCGGGTCGATCTTGTCATTACCTTGGGTTACCCGGCCTATGAGGCGGTGCGGCCCAAGAAACGCAAATCCCTGAACCGCATCCGCAGCTACAACCGGCCGGCGTCCGGCTGAGGCGGCGGCGATGCGGTGCCGCCTCAATACCGGGAAGAGGCAGGGCCGGCGGGACTTCCCGTCTAGACCCTGTCGAACATGAAACCGTAGACGTCTTCTCCCACTTTTTCCTTGACAACACCCACCTTGGCCGTCAGCTCCATCCCGGTCTGGGGATCATCCACCAGCAGCCGTCCGCTGGCTCGCAGACCATTCTCGAATTCCACGACGGCAAAGAGAAGGTATTTTACATCAAAGCCCTCCGGCAGGGCATATACCCGGGTCCAGCCCAGCAGCTTGCACTTGCCGCTCAGGGGAACCTGCTCCCAGGCGGAGAAAATCACCCCCGAGGGGTCTCTGCGGGCACTGCAGACCTTGCAGATCATCGGCGCCGGATAGTCGAGGGTACCGCATTCCGGGCATTTATAGGCATATACTTCCTGTTGTTCCTGTCCATAGACACTGAAGTCGAGCATCTAGGCCTCCTTTGAGCAGATCGTGGCCACGACATTATTGCCGAAGCCGCCGAAATTAACAGCCAGGCCGTGCTTGGGATTCTTGACCTGCCTGCCCTCTTCAGCCTCACCCCTGAGCTGCTTGACCAGCTCGTACACCTGGGAGACCCCGGTGGCGCCTACGGGATGTCCCTTGGCTTTCAGCCCCCCGGAGGTATTGATCGGCAGGCGGCCGTCGATCCGGGTCACTCCTTCCCGGACTGCCTCCTGCGCCTTGCCCTTCTGGAAGAAACCCACCTCTTCGCTGATGGCCAGCTCCAGGATTACAAAGGCGTCGTGGAGCTCGGCGAAGGACATGTCTTCGGGCTTCAGCCCGGCCATCTTGTAGGCCCGTTCAGCCCCGAGATGAACCGCCTTCAAATCCAGCGGATCCTTGCGGTGGTGTACGCAATGGGTGTCCGTGGCCGAACCTATTCCCGAAATAAGAACAGGCTCCTTTTTCGTGAAGTATTTCATTTTAGGCGAATCCATGGCACAGAGGATCAGCGAAGCCGCGCCGTCCGAAACCGGGCAGGTGCCGTAGAGGCGCACCGGCTCGGCGACGTAGTTGTTGATGACATGAGCGTTTTCACCCTCATGGATGGCCTCGACGGTCACGGGGATCTGTACATGCGCATAAGGGTTCCTGGCGCCGTTTTCGTGGTCTTTCACGGCCACCAGGGCCAGGTCCCTCTCGGTCAAACCATAGCGCTCCATGTACATCCGGGTGAAGATACCGGCGAAGGCCGGCAAGGTCAGCCCGTAGTTGTACTCAACCTCGGGATGCAGGAGGGTCGCTACAAAGTCGGTGCCTTTCCAGCCCGTGACCGTGCGCATCAGCTCTCCGCCGGTCACCATCACCGTGTCGACCATGCCGCTGGCAATCGCGGCGAAGCCGCACTTGATGGCGCTCGCGCCGCTGGCCGGGCCGTTTTCCACCAGCTCGGCCATGGCCGGCTCCAGATCTATCCTGCTGACCAGGGCGGAAGCGATTCCGGTCTGATGATTGATAATGCCCCCGCCCATGTTGGCAACAAAAAGCTGGTCGATGATCTTCCTGTCCTTGAGAATACCCGCATCTTCAAGGGCATTGGCTGAGGCAAAGCTCATGACATCCACCAGGTCGAATTCACTCAAGTTGCCGAAGACGGTATGACCGATACCAACAATCGCAACTTTTCTCATCACTTGCCCCTTTTGAACCCTGGAATTTGGGCATATTCATCGGGCGCCTTCAGCTTGTCCGCGGTGGCCAGAACGGCGGGGTCCACAGGCCGAGTTCCGGTGACCTTTTGATCCCGGACTGCATCGTAGAGCTTTCGGGTCAGCACATAGGTGGGCACGCCGCCCAGCTCGTGAGAGACCTGGGGATACCTGTCTTCCCAGTTCTCCAGCTCATACTCGATCATCCAGCGTTTGAAGCCGATGGGGCTCTCCGCGACGATATAGACCTGCTCCTCCCCGATATTTTCCAGATGATGCTCCATTTTGGCGGCGAAGAGCTGGGCACCGGCCCGCAGTCCGCGCTTGATGGCGATGGTGTGCAGGCTCATGCCTACTTTTTCATCCACACAGCGGCTGTTCACGATGCCGGCGATCACACCATCGATAGCGCCGACCAGAACAAACTCGTTGGCCACCCGGTACCGGTACCAGCCAAGGATTTCCGCGAACATCCTGGCGGCAACGATATCGTAGAAATCCTTGGGTACTCCCATCAGGGGGTGAATGGTCTCCAGCAGAACGCCGACTTCCTCGCGCTTGGCTTCTCTGACGACCATCAGCTCGCCGCTGGCCAGGGTGATGACCTTGGGCGGGTAGGGTTTGAGGCCCATCTCAGGCGGGCGGAGCTTTTTTTCCATTTCGTCTATAATCATTCCGGTACTCCTTTATATTGAATAGAAAGTATGGTTGTTATCATACTTGAAAGTGTTCTGAAAGTAAACTTTCTGTTTGAATATGGCTGCCTGGAAAAGGATACGCCCTGCCGGTCAGGGATAAAGTTCTTCGAAATACTGGTAGGCGTCGATGATATCCAGATAGACGCCGTCGAAACCGAGCTCGATGATGAGGGACAGATAGGAGTCCGGAGCGGTGATGATCAGCTCCTGCCAGGCACTTTCCCAGTAGCGGACCTTGTAGTTGCCCTCCCAGGAAGGGTTCTCGGGCTCCAGCCACGCCGGGGCCGCTTCATCGGGCCGGCCGTCGGAGTTGCGGTCCCATTCCCGGCGCCAGTAGAAGCGATAGCTCTCGGCTTCGCCCACGCTCAGGTAGCTCAAGACCAGCCGTCTGCCGCCCTGGGGCTTGGTTTTGAGCATCTCGATCTCCTCCCGGGTCAGAGGCCGGGGCTCTCCCCGCTGGTCGTCCACAAAAGCGTCGATAATCAGCAGATCGTGGGGCGCTTGGACGAGGGCCTTCAAAAACTCCCGGCTGCCGGCGAAACGGCCCGGGTTGATCAGGTAGAGGAAGTTGCGGGCCTCCTGCAGGGCGGTGACCTCCAGGCTGTTTTCCCCGCCGGGACTGCGGGGGTAGCGGGGCACCGTGTCCAGCTCCCTGCGGGGGGAGGCGAAGCCCAGGAAGCCCGCCGCCGCGCTGCGCCTCAAGGAGTCGTCGATTCTGTCCCGGCTGCGGCAGTAGTCGATAACAAGTACCGTCAGCCCTTCGTTGCGGGCGGTTTGCAGGAATTGCTGCAGGTAGCGGGTGCCCTCGGGATTGGTGGGGCGGTTGAAGCGGGGATAGCCGTAGAAAAGCTCCTCCTGGCCGACCCCGTTTAGGACCTCAAGATAATCGGCTGCCGGAGCGGAGCCCGGGGAGCCGTCGGCCGTGAGGAGCTCTACACCGTTCTGGGCCACGATGATGAAGTCCGGATCATTTGTCCTGGCCCTCAAGGCCAGGGTGCGGACCAGCTCGCGCATCGCCTGGCGGTAGCCGCCGGCAGGAGGGGGGTCTTGAGCCGGGCTTGATGCGGGGACCGTTACCAATAAAGCCAGAAGAAACAGAAACGCCCATCGCGGGAATCGGTTGGTTTTTACCATCGTGAAGCTCCCGGCATAGTATAGCGGCGCCCGGGCCGGCGGGTCCATATGCCGCGGCCCGCAGACTTAAAAAAGACCGCCCCCTCCCGTGGGGCGGGGGCGGTATGGACTCAGGCTGAGCGCGCTTTATTTCTTACGGGCTTCCTCGTGAAGCCAGGGATTGAGCTCTCCGGCCACGTCGCCGAACTTGGTCAGCTTGGCTTTTTTCTTCTTGGCCATCAGCTTTTCGTAGCGGTCGTCCTCCACCATGGCGACGACCCGGCTGATGCACGCCTCACCGTCCACGAAGCGCCAGGGGAAACAGCCGATCGTGACCCGCTGGTTGAGCAGAAGGTCGATATCGCCGCCCATGCACTCCACATGGATGATGCCGCGGTCGAACATTTCCAGGTGCATGAGCTGGTACTTGTCGTCCGTGTAGTACTCTTCCAGCTTCATGCCGAATTTTTTCTGGAAGAAGGCGTCCGCTTCCTTGGCCTGACGGGGCATCCAGTTGCGGATAATGGTGTTCATGGGGTGGTCGGCCGAGCCGCAGTCCACGCCGATCCAGCGCAGCTTCTTCTTCTTGGCCCATTCGGCGAACTCCCGGTCCGGTCCGGGATGCATGACCATGTAGTGGATCTCTTCCGCGGTCGGTTGGTCCCAGCCGTAATGGTGGTAACCGGTGTGGATGATCAGGATATCCCCTTCCTTGACCTCGACGCGCTCCTCTACCTGCTTGGAGGTGTAGACATCGTAATCCACGGTGCAGTCCGACAGGTCAACCACCACGCCCTCATGGACCAGGAAGTCCATGTCGAGCTCGGCGATATCCTTGCCCGGGGTGTAGAAATGGATTTCTCCGTCCAGGTGGGTGCCCACATGGTTGGAGTGGGTCAAGAGCTGTCCGTTGGCGCCGTTGGGGGCCAGCCTTTTAAAGTACTTGATCTGAAGCGGCTCATAGGTCGGCCAGGGCGGTGTTCCGATTCCAAAGGGAATGGTTAAATCGATGAACTTCATTGAGTCCTCCTTGTGTTTCCTGGCCCTGAAGCAGAGTCAGGGGCCGTATTTTTCACTACCCCTTACATTTAAGGGGCATATTTCTCGACAAAGGCCTCCAGGGCGTCGTGGAAGCACTTCTCCGGGGGTTTGACCAGTCCGGCACCCACCATGCCGATCCCCGGCTCCTTGTGGGCGATCCCGGTGTTGATGGCCGGAAGGATGCCGGTCTCCACGACCTTGACCAGGTCAATGGCCGTGGGGGTGCCCCGGAAATCCAGGGCGGGGATCTGGTAGGTGTCGTTCTCGGTCACGGTGATCTCGTACATGGACTGGGTGAAGCGGATGGCGTCCGCTGGGGCCCCGCCCACGAACTTGACGATCGCCGGCGCCGCGGCCATGGCGAAGCCGCCGATGCCGCCGGTTTCGGTGATCACCGAGTCGCCGATGTCCGGGGCCGCGTCCTCGGCCTTATAGCCGGGAAGGTAGAGGCCGTCCACCATGGTGGCCGGGGCGGTGAACCAGCGCTCCCCCAGGCCGGAGATGCGGATGCCGAAGTCCGTACCATTCCGCGCCATGGTGGTGATCACCGAGCTGCCCTCGATGCCCGCTGCGGCGTCCACCGTGCATTTGCAGGCCGGCATGGAGAGGTTGAGGAAAAAGTGATCGTTGAGGTTCATGAATTCCAGGACCTTCGCGATCTTTTCCCTGTCTTCGTCGAGCCGCACCAGGTAAGGCGCCAGCTCGCGGATCACCAGGGAGGTGGCGGCCCGGTTGCGGTTGTGCCCCTCGTCGCCCATCTGCAGGGCCTGGGAGATCATGGCCTTCATGTCCAGCTCGCCGTGCTCATGGAGGGCGGCCCTGAGCAGGGGCGCCAGCACATCAGCCATCCACTTAAGGCGAGCGATCACCTCCGGCGCGAAGGCGCCGTAGCGCAGCACCTTGCCCAGGCCCTCGTTGAGGGTGCAGTAGCTCTTGTTGCCGAAGGTCTTGTTCTCCAGCACCCAGACCGGCATGCTGTAGGTGGTGACCCCAGCCATGGGGCCCACGGCGCCGTGATGGTGGCAGGGCTCGTAGGTGATCTCGCCGGAAGCGGCCAGCTTCTCCGCTTCCTCCCGGCTGCCCGCCAACCCCTCCAGCATCAGGCCGCCGATCACCGCCCCGCGCATGGGGCCGCACATCCGCTCCCAGGTCACGGGGGGACCGGCGTGGAGGATTTTTTTCTTCTCCATGCCCGGTATGGCCCGGCCGGCGGTGGATATATCGATCAGGGTCGGCTTGCTTGAGAGTATCCGGGAGGCGGCCTCCTGGTTTGCTTTTTCCATGTCAATCTTCATGCTTTGCTCCTTGCTTGCGCTGCTCTATCGACCCAGTCTCGCCAGCAGGGCGGCGATCTGTTTGTTGCCGCCCGCCGGCGGCTTCCAGTTCATCTGCAGGACTTCTGTATTCTCAGCCTGCAGGTTCTCGGCAAAGGACTCCAGCCCCATGTTGATGACCACGAGATCTTGAGTGAACAGCTTGGTGATTTTGTTCTCCGCCATGCTTCAACCCCCCTTCCGTGCGATTTCCAGAGCCAGGAGGGAGGCCTGATAGTTTGAGGGCATGACCACGCAGCCGATGCTTTCCAGCTTCCGCCGCTGGTCATCCATGTCCTGAAAATCCCCCTCCGTGCCGGTGATGGAGGCTATGATCGAGAGATAACCTCCCCGGGCTTTCGCTTTCTTCTTGGCCGCTTCCAGGCTGTCCAGTATGGCGCCCGCGGGATCCTCGTGGGATCCGTAGCCCAGCACAATATCCAGGAGCATCACCGCCATCTCCGGGTCTTCCATCTCCTTTGTGATCCGTTCCTCCCGGGTTGAGGGGTCGATCATGGGGTGGGGACGGCCCACGGTAAAGACATCGTCTCCCAGGTCGACAATGGTGTGCCGGACCGAGGTGTGGGGATCTTTGAGCACCAGCTCCGGCCTGGTCTGGTTGTTGGAGTAGATGCCCCCGACCTCCCGCTCGAAGATGATCATGGCCTCGTCCGCCAGGGTGCCGCCGGTAAACAAGCCCCGCAGGTATTTCTGCTCAGGGCCCATTTTTTCCCGCTCCCGGTCTATCAGGGCGCGGATCTCCTCATCGGCAGCAGTGAAGCGGGAGGGAGTACAGGTTTGCCCGCGGAGGAGCGCCACCGCCAGGCGGGAGGCTTCCTCGAGATTGTTGGCGTAGTGGACATTGCCGTCGGCGGGCGCCGCTTCCTGCCCGACGAAGTGGACGACACAGGGTTTTCCGGCAGCCCGCAGCTCTGCGACGACCTTGCCGGCCGCCTCCGCTGCCGGGGGCTTGGAGACCACCAGGATCACCCGGGTGGCGGGGTCCTGCTTGAGGGCTGCGATGCCGGAGAGCATCATCATCCCGCCGACCTGGGCGTTCTTCAGGTCCCGGCCTCCGGTGCCGATTCCCTGGGACACCCCCTCGCCGAGCTGGTCGATGATGCAGCTGACCTCCTGCAGGCCGGTGCCGGATGCGGCCACGATCCCGATTTTCCCCCGGCGCACCACATTGGCGAAACAGATCGGCTTGCCATTGATGATAGCGGTCCCGCAGTCCGGGCCCATCATCAACAGGCCCTTCTCCACGGCCAGTTTTTTTAAGGAGATCTCATCCTCCAGACTGACGTTGTCCGAAAAGAGCATCACGTGGAGGCCGCTCTCCAGGGCCTTGCGCACCTCCCTGGCCGCATGCACCCCGGGTACCGACACGATCACCAGGTTGGCGTCGCTCTTCATCTTGAGCGCCGTTTCCAGGCTGACCGGCCGGTAGGCGCCCGCCTCCTGAGGTCCTCCGCTTTTCTTTTTGTTCAACAGCTCCTTGGCCGCGTTCAGGGCCGAGTCCACCGCCGCTTCAGTATCACCCTCCGCGGCGATGATCAGGTCGTTGGGGGTGGCCGTCGCAGTTTCCGGGCTGTTTAGCCCGAGCTCCGTCAGGAGCGTCAAATTCATCTCGGTCCCCATGGAGACCACCGCGTCCTTGATCCCCGGAACCTGCTTGACCTCTTTGTTGATGAGCATCAGAAATACGGAGTCGTAGTAGGAATCCTTCTCTACGATTGTTTTCCTTATTCTACCCATGGAATTCCTTTTCTCCCTTCTTGATGCCGAAATAGACCCGCTCCGAGTTCAAGGGGAGCTGAAAATAGTCGATACCCAGGGCGTCGTAGAGGGCGTTGCCCAATGCCGAGGGCACGGAGAGCATGGGATGCTCCGCCACGCCCCGGGCGCCGTAGGGACCGTCCAGCTGGGGGGTTTCCACCATGTGCTGGGTCATTTCAGCCGGGATGTCCTTGGCGGTGAGGATCTTGTAGTCCACCATGCCGGCGTTGAGGAATTTGCCTTCTTTGGAAAAGCGGAATTCCTCGGTAACAGCGCTGCCCAGCCCCTGGATGACGCCGCCGATGACCTGGCAGCGAAGCTGCTGCTCGTTCATGACCTTGCCCACATCAAAGGATGAAGCGATTTTCAGCACCGTGAACTCGCCGGTTTCCACGTCCACTTCCAGCTCCAAACCGTGGGCGCCGTAGGTCCAGTCCAGGGCGGGCAGTCCCTGCCCGGTTTCCGGGTCCAGGTTGTTCAGGCCCTGGGCCATATAGTGGCCCCGGCCGATGATGGGACCGCCGATGGCATTGCCATTGGGATAGACGTAGCCGTAAGCCAGCTGCTGGTATGACACCCTGGCTTCCGGGTTGTGCTTGATGAACACGTGCTCATCGCCAATGTCAAGATCTTCCTCGGAGCAGCGCAGCGCCTGGCCGGCGACGCTTTTGAGCTGGCGCAGGCAGTCCCGGGCCGCCATGATGGTGGCGTTGCCGGACAGAATCAGCCCCTTGCTGGCCACGGTCTGCCAGTCATAGGGAGTAAAGGAGGTGTCGCAGTCCCAGGGTACATTGACCTTCTCCACGGGCATCTTGAGCACCTCGGCGGCGATTTGCGCCAGGGCGGTGTAGGTTCCCTGGCCGTAATCCACCAGGGAAGTCATCAAATCCAGGCTGCCGTTCTCATTGAATTTCAGAACAACCGCTGTGGAGGTAAAGGAGGGCATGGCCGGCGCCTTGTGGAGCAGGGCGATGCCCTTGCCGCGGACCTTGCCTGTGGCGATCTCCTTCTTGCGCTCAGCATCGGTCTTATAGCCCTGCCAGCCGATTTCCGCGGCCACTGCTTCCATACATTTGTCGACCCGGCCGTGGTGATCGGTGATCTTCTCGCCGGTGATGGTTTCCGCCCCGGGCATCAGCACATTGCGGCGGCGGAACTCCACGGGATCGAGGCCCAGCTTGCGGGCCACGATATCCATGTTGCGCTCGATGCCCCAGAGGACCTCCAGGTGTCCGAAGCCGCGGTAGGCGGTGCCGAACACCTTGTTGGTGTAGACCACGAAGCTGTCGACCTTGCAGTTGGGGACCTCATAGGGGCCGGCGCCGGCGTAGGCCGCAGCCCTGCCGATGTTGACGCCGTAGTCGGCGTAGGCGCCGGCATCCCAGACATACTCGACTTCCAGGGCGGTGATTTTGCCCTCTTTGTTGACCCCGGTCTTGAAGTGGGAATACAGACCCTGGCGGCAGGGAATAGTATTGAACTCTTCTTCCCGGGTCATGGTCAGCTTAACCGGCCTGCCGGCGGCTTTCTTGGAGAGCACGTAGCAGAGGGGCTCCAGGTGGATGCCCGCCTTACCGCCGAAGCCGCCCCCCACGTAGGGAACCTTCACGCGGATTTTCTCGTGGGGAATGCCGAAGCACACGGAAAAGAGGTTGCGCACCGTGTAGGGGGACTGGGCGGAGGTGATGATTTCCACCCGCTCCTCCGGCAGGGCCTGGACGATGCTTACATGGGTCTCGATGGCCACGTGCTGAACCTGGGGGTTGTAGAAGCTGCTCTCCACCACCAGGTCGGCCTGAGAAAAGCCGGCTTTCATGTCGCCCCTGCGTACCTTCTGCAGGTGGGGAATATTGCTGCCGGCCTGGGGGAAGAACACGCCCTTCATATAGCCGTACTCCCCTAGATTGGGATGCACCCGGGGGGAGCCGGGCTTCATGCCCTCCCGGGGATCGAGCACCGGTTCCAGCACTTCGTAGTCGATCTTGATCAGCTCCGCGGCCTGCTCCGCGGTCAGCTCGCTGTCCGCGGCCACGGCGGCCACCGGCTCACCCTGGTAGCGGGCGAACTCCTTGGCCAGGATGTCCTTGTCCAGCACATAGAGCCCCACCTTGTAGTTCAGCTCTTTACCGCTGATCACGGCCCGCACACCGGGCACTTTCTCCGCCTCGCGGGTGTCCACGGACTTGATGCGGGCATAGGCGTGGGGAGAGGTGACGATGCGGGCATGAAGCATCCCCGGCAGGTTCATATCCCGGGTGAAAGACGCCGCCCCGGTCACTTTCTGGACACCGTCCTTGCGCTTGACTCCCTTGCCGACATATCGATAATCTGCCTGTTTTTCTGCCATTGTGACCCTCCTCATTTCCCGCGATTGCGCGCATTGCGCGCATCGCGCGCATCGCGCGCCACTGCCTGCACGGCCTGGATGATGGGTTCGTAACCCGTACAGCGGCACAGGTTACCCGCGATCGCCTCGACGATTTCTTCCCGGTCGGGTGAGGGATTCCGCTCCAAAAGCTCCTGGGCGGACATGATCATCCCGGGAGTGCAGAAGCCGCACTGGGTTGCGCCGTGATCGATGAAAGCCTGCTGCAGCGCCGTCAGGCCCTGCTCGCCGGCTTCGCCCTCCACGGTGCGGATTTCCGCGCCGTCGGCCTCGGCGGCCAGCATCAGGCAGGAAAGCACGCTCTTGCCGTTCATGATCACGGTGCAGGCCCCGCATTCTCCGATGCCGCAGCCTTCCTTGGTGCCCGTAAGCATCAGCTTGTCCTTTAAGAACTGCAGCAGCGTCATGTTGCAGGGTACTCTTTCAGTGTAGGAGATATTGTTCACCTTCACGGTGATGATTGTTTCTTTGCTCGTTGTTTCCATAGCTTCCTCCAATACAGGCCGTCAGGCCGCGCAAACCTGCTTTACGATCCTCCTGGCGAAAACCCTGACCAGGTCCCTCCTGTACTCCGCGGAGGCGCGGACGTCGTCGATGGGGGAAACGGAAGCGGAGGCCAGCCCGGCGACAGCTTCCGCCAGCTTGTCGGGATTCTTCTCTTTGCGGTAGAGCTCGTCCGTACCTTCGAGCAGCACCGGGCGAACGGCACAGGCGCCCACGCAGATCCGCAAAAGTTGCGCATCGGCGTCGGCCAGCCCGGCGGCATTGATCAGGGCAAGATCGTGCCCCCGCACCCGCTGTTTCTTCATGAAGGCCATCCGTGCCCTGGGCAGGGGCGGTATGTTCACTTTTATGACGAACTCTCCGGCAGAGAGGGCGTTCTGCTTCACCCCGGTCATAAACTCAGAAACAGGCAATGTTTTTTCACCCCCCGGGCCGGCGATGACCATTTCCGCACCCAGAATATAGAGAACCGGGGCCATGTCGGCCGCGGGTGAGGCATTGCAGATGTTGCCCACCAGAGTAGCCCGGTTGCGTATCTGATAGCTGCCAATGGATGCCGCGGCCTCGGCCAGAGCCGGACAGCTCTCGCGTATTCCTTTGTGAGCCGCCAGGAAGTTGAGGCTTACACCGGCTCCGATGGTGATGCCCTTCCGGGGGTCAAAGGAAAACTCCGCAGCTTCTTTGAGTCCCTTGATATCTACCACAAGGTCGGGGTTCTTGAGTCCGTTGCGCATCTCCACCAGCAGATCGCTGCCGCCTGCCAGGCATACGGAGTTCGGGACCTGGAGTGCCGAGAGAGCTTCTTCCACAGTCTTTGGTTTGATAAAGCCGAAAGGTTTGATCATGCCCTGGATCCTCCTTGCAGGTAATTGTTTAGCTTTTTGAAATCTTATTTGAAAATACTGAAAACAATGTTCACTTCAAAGAGATTTCTCCAACCGGTTATAGTAAAACGCCTAACCCTTGTTGTCAAATACATGTAGACGCCAGCCGGGAAAAAACCCTCCCTGTGTCGGCGTTCGGTTCTTATAGAATCCCGGGTAAGGGGATGTGATTGACAGCCCGCGGACGGGCTGATAGTCTCTCTGAAAACCAGAGCGGACGGGAGGGCTCACAGTGAAGTGGCGGGATGGATGGGCTTTTCTTATTTTTGCAGGCGGAGCGGCTTTCTTCGCCTTCCCGGGCACCCGGGAGCTCTACCAGAAAGCCTATGCTTTTTCCCCTGCGCTGCTCTCCTTTGGTAAATTCGCCGTCCTGGCCACAGCGGGGGAGATGTTGATACTGCGCCTGCGCAGCGGGCGTTACCTGTCCCGGAATTTCGGACTGCTTCCCAAGATGCTGGTCTGGGGAGTGCTGGGAGTGCTGATTTACTGCGTGTTCGTGATTTTCTCCGCCGGCGTTCCCGCCCTCATCTTCGGGGGCGCGTCCCCGGCGGGTGTCCTGCAGCGGATTGCCGCCGCCCTGCTGATCTCCGTTTTCATGAATCTCATCTTCGCACCGCCCATGATGCTGGTCCACCACCTGAGCGATATATTCATCGCCGATAATGAGGGCCGCTTCCCCCTGCGCCGTCTGAATGTCCGGCTGCTGCTCCGGAAGGCGGACTGGGATAAGCTGTGGGGTTTTATCTACAAGCGGACCATCCCCCTGTTCTGGATACCCGCCCACACCGTCACCTTCCTGCTGCCCCCCGAGTTCAGGGTACTGTTCGCGGCGCTGCTTTCGGTGGTGCTGGGGCTGTTTTTGGCCCTGGCCTCCAGGTCTTCGGGCGCCTCGGCGGACGCGGTCTGAGCTGAGAAGCTTTCAGGCGCCGGCGCGCTTCCAGAGGGTGTGCAGGCACTCCCGGAGGCGGGCGCCCAGGAGCTCATCGCTGCCGCTGGTTACATCGTCATGGTTGGCGAAAACCATGTAGGGAATCTCCCGCTCTCCCAGGCAAAGGCGTTCGGGGTGGCCGGCGCTTAGGTCCTGCCAGTCGCTTTCCTCATAGAGCCTTTTTATCTTTTCATCCGGCAGGGCGTGCTCCAGGATGCTGTGGGGCTTGGAGGGATTGAAGCGCCTGCGGTTCTTGCGCAGGGATTCGGCGAAGCTCACGTCGATGTAGAGGGCCGCCGCCTGCTGCAAAAGCTCGTCCGAGAAATTGGCGAAGGCCTCCCGGAAACCCCCGTGCTCTTTTCCCCGGGAGAATTCGATGATCACGGTGGTGTCCGCATCGAGCAGGCCGTCCTCCTTCTTCTTCCAGTATTCCAGCTCCAGGCGGCGGATGAGCACATGCCAGAGCTCCGGAAAAAGGAAATAGCCTTTTTTATCGGTATGCAGCCGCGGCTTGCCCATACGGGAGAGGATGTCGTCCTCCTCGAACCAGCTCCAGATCATGGGAAAGTCGTCGATCTCCAGGAAGTGACCGATATGAAAGGTCTCGGCCCGCGTCGATGCGGTAACGCGCTTGAGGAAGTCGATAATCTCGCTCTTGCCCGCGGCGGGCCGCCCGATGAGAAAAAGCAGCGGCAAGGTTTTGTTCATACCCGTTGACTCCAATCTGTGTTTCGAAACTACTGATCCCGCAGAAGGCGGGCGGCGATGCTGTTGGCCCTGGCGGCCAGCTCGGCTTCGTCGAACCCGGTCAAGCGGCCCTCTTCCACAGCCAGGCGGCCGTTGACGATGGTGTAGGCCGCCTGGTGGCTGCCGCCGCAGAACAGCAGGGCTGCGGCCGGATCGGCCAGGGCGCCGGCGTACTCCAGGCCGTCCAACCGGAACACGGCCAGGTCGGCGGCGGCGTTTACGGCGATGCGCCCGGAGGCCGGAAAGCCCAGGAGCTCGGCTCCCTGGCGGGAGGCCATGGTCAGGACCTCCCGGGCTGTCAGGGCGTCGGGGCCGTAGCGGATGCGCTGTAAAAGCAAAGCCTGGCGCATCTCGGCCAAGAAATCGGAGGTGTCATTGGAAGCCGAGCCGTCCACGGCCAGGCCAACGGGAATTTTTAGCTCTAGCATCTCCTTGACGCGGGCGATGCCGGAACCCAGGCGCATGTTGGAGGAGGGGCAGTGGGCCACGCCGGTCTGTGTTTCCGCCAGAATCTCCAGCTCTGAATCGTTGAAGTAGATGCCGTGGGCGTAGAATACGTCCGGCCCTAAAAAATTGCATTCCTGCATCAACGCCAGGGGGCGTTTGCCGTAGTGTTTGCTGCAGTAATCGTCTTCGTCCCGGGTTTCCGCCAGATGGGTGTGCAGCCTGGCGCCGTAGCTGCGGGCCAGCTCAGCGGCTTCCCGCATCAGGTTCAAAGTGACCGAGAAGGGGCTGCAGGGTGCCAGGATGATCCTGGACATGGAAAGCTCATCCGTGTCGTGATAGGTTTCCAGCACCCGCCGGCAGTCCGAGAGGATCTCCGCTTCGCTCTGCACCACCGAATCCGGGGGCAGGCCGCCGTCCTTGCGGCCGAGCGACATGGAGCCCCGGCAGGGGGAGAAGCGCAAACCCAGCCGGCGAGCGGCCTCGAATTGAATTCCCGTGAGGTCGCCTTTGAAGCCGCGGGGGTAGAGGTAGTGGTGGTCCGTGGAGCAGGTACAGCCGGTCTTTAAAAGCTCACCCATGGCCAGAAGTGAGGAAACCTCCACCGCTTCGGCGTCGATGTTTTTCCAGATTTCGTAGAGATACTTGAGCCAGTCGAAGAGTCCCGCGTTTTGAACCGCCGGCAGGGCCCGGGTCAGGGTCTGGTAGAAGTGGTGATGGGTGTTGACGAAGCCGGGAACAACCAGGCAGGCCGAGCAGTCCAGGGTTCGGGTTTCCTCCCCCGGCGGGGCTTTGAGGTTCGCTCCCAGGGATGCGATTCTCCGCTTGCGGATCAGAATGTCGGTTCCCGTCAGGTCTGCTTTCCCGGTTCCCGTGGCGATGCAGAAGCAGTCTTTGAGCAGCAGGTTTTTGGTTTTGCCGGCGGAATCACTCATGAGGAGGCCTCCGTAGCGGCCAAGATTTGCAGGAAATGCACCAGCAGGGCGGCGGCCACCGAGGCCCGGTAGAAGGCGGTGGAGCGCTGATCGTCGATGGGTTCGAGCATTGCCTCGCACTTTCGACGCAGCGCGGGCAGCAGGGCTTCGATCCGCCCGGGGCTTAAGCCCCTTACCTGTTCTTCCAAGCCGGCGGGGCGCACCACCGTGGGACCCACCGCGCCGAAGGCGCAGCGGAAGTCCGCGATTCCGCCGGCTTCATCCCGGCGGGCCAGGCCCAGGAAGCTGAGCTTGGAGAGGGCGTTGGCCCGGCGGGTGCCCACCTTGCGGTAGAACCAGGTGTCCCAGGAAAGCTCAGGGATGATAATCGCGGTCAGGAGCTCGTCGTCGCCCAAAGCGGTGCCGCCGGGTCCGAGGATGAACTCCGTCACCGGCAGGCGGCGGCTCTGATCGGCGTTCGCCAGCTCCAACTCCGCGTCCGCGGCGTAGAGAAAGGGCAAAGTGTCCCCCGCGGGGGAGGCATTGCAGATATTCCCCCCCAGGGTGGCTACATTGCGCAGCGCCGGGGAGGCCATCTCGGCCAGAGCGGCCTTGAGCTCGACGGGTACGTCCGGGTGCTCAAGCAGCTCCGTCAGGGTACAGGCGGCGCCGATAACCAGGCTGCCCGGCTCCCGCCGTAAACCTTTAAGCTCCTTCAGGTGTCCCAGGAAAAGCGGTGGCGCCGGCAGGTCGGGGATCAACCCGGGCCCGCGGCGGCGAGCGGCCATGAGATCCGTTCCCCCGGCAAAAGGCAGGACTCGCCACCTGCGGCGCATCTCCAGGGCTTCCGCCAGGCTGCGCGGCCGGCAGGCCGGCGGGGCTTGCCGGGACGGGTTTTTTTGCCTTACCACAAGCCTGCTCCTTTCCCGGCGGCGAGGCGCACGCCCTCCACGATCATCTGGTAGCCCGTGCAGCGGCAGAGATTTCCCGACAGGGCTTCCCGGATCTCCTCCTCGTTCGGGTCGGGGTTGGCGGCCAGAAGGGACTCGGAGGCCATCATAAAGCCGGGGGTGCAGAATCCGCATTGCACGGCGCCGGCTTCCCGGAAGGCGGCCTCCAGGACCGCGAAGCGTTCCGGCCGCTGCGACCGGTAGCCCTCGATGGTTAGAATTTCCTCCCCGCTTTCCGCTGCATAGCCCACGGGCAGCAGGCAGCTGTTGACCAGCCGGTCGCCCAGGAGCACGGCGCAGGCGCCGCACTCCCCTTCTCCGCAGCCCTCCTTGACGCCGGTCAGGCCGAGGTCCTCCCGCAAAACATCCAGCAGGCGGCGCCGGGGATCGGTGTCGAGGCTCACCTCCCGGCCGTTGACAGAGAGCTCAATCTTCATGGTCGGTCTCCTCGCTGTCTACGATCCGGGCGTGCAGGGTCTCCGGGCGGATCGGGATGCGCGTCACCGGCAGCTTCAAAGCGCTCTGCACTGCTGCGGCCACGGCCGGCGCGGCACCCACGAAGGGTAGCTCCCCGGCACCCTTGGCCCCGAAGGGGCCGTGGGCGTAGGGGACATTGACCAGCTCGTGCCCGAAGACGGGCAGGTCCCTGGCGGTGGCGATGATGTAGTCGGTCAGGGTGTCCTGGTGCAGGGCGCCCTCCTTCCTCTCCATCACTTCCAGGGTAGCGTAGCCCAGGCCCTGGGCCATGCCGCCCTCGATCTGGCCCCGGATGATCTGCTCGTCGATGGCCCGGCCGATGTCGAAGGCCCCCCAGGCGCCGGTGATGCTGATGTCGTAGGTGATCGGGTCCACCGCCACCTCCGCCACCTCCACGCCCCAGGAGTAGGTGGGGTAGGCGTCGCCGGAAAAGGTTTCCTGGTCCCACTCAACCTCCTCAGGCTGGCTGTACTGCCGGAACACCTCCACCTCCGGCTGCTCGTTCATGCGCTCTTTGAGCTCCCCGGCGGCCTCGACCAGCAGACCGCCCACGATCAGCACCGTGCGGGAGGCCACGGTGGGTCCGGAATCGGGCACCCGGGCGGTGTCGGGATAGTCGTAGATGATCCGGCCGATTTCCATGTCCAGAGCCTGGGCCACGATCTTGCGCAGGGTGGTCAGGACTCCCTGGCCCATCTCGGTGCCGGCCGCCAATATCTCCACCCGCCCGTCGCTGAGCTTGCGCAGCCCCACCCGGGCCTTGATCTTTTCCTGCTCGCCGCTGCCCGTAAAAGCGCAGCCGTGAAAAAACACCGACAGCCCGATGCCTCGGTAGGCGCCGTTGCTTAGGCCTGCCTGAGCCGCCTTGGCGCGGTAGCCGGACAGGCGGCAGGCCGATTCGATCAGCTCCGGGAGCCGGATCTCCTCGCGCAACGTGCCGCCGGTCAGGGTGGTGTCCCCCCGCCTCACCAGGTGCCGCTGTTTGAAGCTTAGGGGTTCCTCGCCGAGCTCGCGGGCCAGCCAGTCCAGGTGGGTTTCCAATGCGAAGAAGCTCTGGGGCGAGCCGAAGCCGCGGAAAGCCCCGGTGGGCACCGTATTGGTGGCCAGGGCCCGGCCCCGCACCGCCGCATGGGGCAGCACGTAGGCCCCCGGCAAAGCGAACATGGCCCGCTGCAGCACCACCTCGGAAAGCCCGGCGTAGGCGCCTCCGTCCAGGGTGATCTCCGCGTCCAGGGCGACCAGGCGCTTGTCCGCGTCCAAAGCCGTTTTCAGGCGGATCCGGGCGGGATGCCGCTTGGTGGTGGCCCGGATGTCCTCCCGCCGCTCCAATACCAGGCGTACGGGCCGCTTCGTCTTCAAAGCCGCAAAGGCGACGTGCCCGGCCAGGAGGGAGGGGTAGTCCTCCTTGCCGCCGAAGGCGCCCCCGGTGGGGGTCTGCACCACCCGGACCCGGTCCGCGGGCCAGCCCAATCCCTGCACCAGGGCGGTCTTGACGTAGTAGGGGCACTGCATGGAGCCGTGAACGCTGATACGCTCGTCTTCATAGACCCCCACCATGCCCTGGGGCTCCAGATAGGCGTGCTCCTGGTAGCCGCAGGTGTACTCACCTGAGAATACCTGCGCGGCGTTGCGGAAGGCTGCTTCGGGGTTGCCCTTGACCACCCTGTATTCGGCGAAGCGGTTGTCCGGGCCGTAGATCGGTTCCTTTTCAGCCTTCTCCGCCTCTTCCAGGCTCAGGATGGGGTCGAGCTCCTCGTAGCCGACCTCGATCTTGTCGAGCAGCCGGGCCAGGACCTCCGGCTCCGGGCCCACCAGAAGCAGCAGCGGCTCCCCGATGTAGTTGACCCGCTCCTCGGCGAAGAAAGGCTGGTCGTCGCCGACCATATGCACCCGGTTGGTTCCCGGAACATCCTTTGGGCCCACCGGGCAGACCCCCGATGGCAGGGGGGGCAGACGGATGCCGGTGATCCGGGCCCGCGCCTTTTGAGAGCGCAGAGTCACGGCGTGGAGCAGGTTTGGAAATTCCAGGTCCGACACGTAGCGGGTGCGCCCGCTCGACTTGTCGGCGGCGTCCAGGCGTTCGATTTTCTGCTTCAGTCGGTCTTTCATGCTTTGCTACTCCGGCAGGGTGATCCCCATCATGGCGGTCTTAATGTCCTTGAGCCCGTTTCCCGTCACCAGGACAGTGGCGCGGCAGTCCGCGGGCAGCTTGTTCTTTTCCTTGAGAAAGCCGGCGAAGGCGGCGGCAGCGGCGGGCTCGGCGAACAGGCCGCACCCGGAGGCCAGCTCCTTCTGGGCGACCAGAATCTCGTCGTCCGAAACGGTCAGGCAGCGGCCTTCAAAGAGGCGCAGGTATTTCAAAGCCAGGTACCCCCCCCGGGGGATGTCCACGGCGATGGAGTCGGCCACGGTTTGGGAAACCCGGGGAGGAGCGAACTCTCCGGCTGCATTAGCCCGGCAGATGGCGTCGGAGCCCTCGGCCTGGACGGCGTAGATCTGGGGAAGGCGCGCCAGCAGACCCAGCTGCAGCAGATCCCGGAAGCCCTTGTATACCCCGGAGAGGATCACCCCGTCCCCCACGGGAAGGAAAAGCGCGTCCAGGCCTTCGGGAATTTGCCGGAAGAGCTCCAGGGAAACCGTCTTCTTGCCCTCGATGGTCAGGGGATTGTAGGCGGTGTTGCGGTTCAAGGCCCCGTTGGCGCGGCTGTATTCCAGAGATATCTCGTAGGCCTGATCGTAGGAGCCGTCCACCAAAGTCACCCGGGCCCCGTACTGCAGGGACTGCACCATTTTGGCCTGGGGGGCCGTCTTGGGGATGTAGATGCTTACCGCCAGGCCGGCGGCCGCGCCCACCCCGGCCATGGAGGAGGCGGCGTTGCCCGTGGAGGCCACCACCACCTCCTTCAGGCCGTGCCGGCGGGCGAAGGCGGCCACCAGGTAGGAAGCCCGGTCCTTGAAGCTGCCGGTGGGATTGAGGGTGTCGTCCTTGAGGCTTAGGTGAGAAAAACCCAGGCGCTTGCGCAGGCGTTCCGGCCTCCACAAAGGGGTATTGCCCACCGGGATGGGGGGGAAGAAGCGTTCCGGTACGGGTAAAAGATCGAAAACACGGAAATCGGCTGCCGCTTCTCCTTCCAGGGCCACTTCCAGCACACCCCGCAGGGGCCGGTCCGGCTGCTGTTTGCGGGAGCACTCAGGGCAGACCATGATGCCGGGGGCGATCTCGAAGCCGGCCCCGCATTCGCTGCAACGGTATGAGAATTTCACCTTTTTATCTGCCTCCCATGGTCAGCGCCAGGATACTCTTGGCCGTGTGGAGCCGGTTTTCCGCTTCATCATAAATAATGGAATTCGCACTGTCTATGACCTCGTCGGTGACCTCGTGCCCCCGGTCCGCGGGCAGGGCGTGCATGACGCGGGCGTCCTTATTGGCCAGGGCGAAGACCTTGCTGTCGCAGATCCAGTCTTTGTGCTTTGCCAGGTTTTCTTTCATGACGCGGCGGTGCTCCTCGTTATCCTCGAACTCGTCGAAGAAGCCGAAGCCGCCCCAGTTCTTGGGGATGACGATGTCGGCGTCCCGCACCGCTTCGGCCATGGAGCCGGCAAAAGAGAGCTTGCCGCCGCAGGCAGCGGCGTTTTGCTGCGCCTTTTCCACCAGGTGAGCAGTCAGGGGGAACTCCGGGGGATGGGCGAGGGTAACCTCCAGGCCGTAGCGGGGAAAGAGCAGAATCTGGGACAGCGGCACCGACAGCGGCTTGGCATGGGTGGTGGCGTAGGCCCAGCTCACGGCTACTTTCAGGCCGGAGAGGCCGCGGCCGTAGACCTCCTGCATGGTCATCAGGTCCGCCACCGCCTGCAGGGGGTGGTAGAGGTCGTCCTGCATGGAGATCACCGGGATTTCCGCGTGTTCCGCGATCTTGTTCAGGTAGTCATTGCCCAGGCCGTAAAAGCAGTTGCGGATGGCGATGCCCTCGCCCATGCGGGCCAGGACATTGGCCGTGTCCTTGGGGCTTTCCCCGTGGGTGATCTGCATCTTGTCCGGCGTCAGGTCATGGGCGTGCCCGCCCAGCTGGGTCATGGCGGCTTCCATTGAATTGCGGGTCCGGGTGGACTGTTCGAAAAAGAGCATGAACAAAGTCTTGTTCTTGAGGAGGTCGGGGTTTTGTCCCAGGGCGAAGCTGCGCTTCAGCTCGAGAGCGACCTCCAGCACGGTGTCGATCTCCTGCCTGCTCCAATCCTCGAAGCTGATCAGGTCTTTGCCGCGCAGTGCCGTTTGCATAATTTCCTCCTTGGATTCTTTCAGGCTCCGCCGCCCGCCGCTTCTCCCATTAGGGGGGGCAGGCAGTAGGGGAGCAGGGCGTAAAAGGCCGAGGCCCGCTCCAGATGGTCGAGGGGTATTTTTTCATTGGGCGCGTGGGCGAAAGCCTCCTCCCCGGGCCCGAAGCCGATGGCGGGAATGCGGTGCTCGCCGCAGATTGCCACTCCGTTGGTGGAGAAGGTCCATTTCCCGATCTCCGGCGCCTCACCGAACAGAAGGCGGCAGGCCTCCATCCCCGCCAGGCAGAGGGGATGGCCGGCGTCTATTTTCCAGGTGGGGAAATATTTCTCCTGGCTGAAGCGGGTTCCCCGGTAGCTGGGGCGGTCATAATAGGGGACGATAAGCTCCACCTCGCGGCCGCAGGCCTCCAGCACTTCCTCCAGCGCGCTCTCCCGGGTTTCTCCCCAGGTCAGGCGGCGGTCCAGGTGGAACATACAGCTGTCCGGGATGGCGCACAGCGAGGGGGAGGAGGAGGCGATCTGGGTCACCGCCACCGTACCCTTGCCCAGGAAGCTGTCAACCCTCAAGGCTTCATTGAGCCGGCTGACCTGGAGCACCGCTTCCCCGGCCTTGTAGACGGCGTTTTCGCCCCGCTCGGGGGCGGAACCGTGGGCCGAGACGCCTTTGAATACCCCCTCGATCTCCATCCGGCCCCGGTGTCCCCGGTAGAGGCGGCAGCCCGTGGGCTCGGTGATCACCGCCAGGTCGGGGACGAGCTTCTCCTCCTCGATCAGGTATTTCCAGCACAGGCCGTCGCAGTCCTCCTCCATGACCGTGAAGGTGAACACTAATCTCCAGGGCCCGCTATAGCCCGTTTGCTTGAGAATGCGGGCGGCGCCGATCATGGCCGCGGCGCCGCCTTTCTGGTCCACCGTGCCGCGGCCGTGCACCCAGCCGTCCCGGATCAGACCGGAGAAGGGGGGGTCTTCCCACTGGGAAAGCTCCCCGGTATCCACGGTGTCGATATGGGCATCGATGGCCAGGGTATGTTCCCCGGCGCCCATTTCCGCCACCAGGTTGCCCAGGCCGTCGACCCGAACCCGGTCGAAACCCGCCTCCCGGCAAAGCTGTTCCAGTCGGGCGATGACCGGCCCTTCCTCCCCGCTCAGGGAGGGGATTTGCACGATATCCGACAGGGTGCGGGCGGTTTCATCGCGCCCGGCATCCGCCAGTCTCTTGATTTCTGCGGCAATCTCCATCAGTTGTCCTCCTTCAGTGTCATGGCCCCGAAGCTGCAGAAATCCTGGCAGAATCCGCAAGCAATGCAGAGATCGGGGTTTACCGCGGCGATCTGGTGCGGTTTTTCCCTGTTTGCAGCTTCGCCGGGCCCGGCGGCGCGCATGCTCAATGCCCCCTGAACGCAGCGTTTTATGCAGGCCTCGCAGCCGGTGCAGCTGCTGACGTCGATATGCATCAGCGGCCGGGTGGAAAAGGCGGTGCGCTCGGCCAGGCGGCGGGTATAGAGCCCCCGGATCGCCGCCGGGCTGCCGTGGCCGTGGCTGTCCAGCCAGTCCGCCAGCTCCCCGGCGATGCGCCCGTACACGCCGTGCCCCTCCCGCACCGCCGCCGAGCAGACCTGAACCGCCGCGGCGCCGGCCTGCAAGAATTTGACCGCGTCCGTTCCCCTGCTGATCCCCCCGACCCCGATAACCGGCTTGTCCTGGACTTCCGTCAGGAGATGGACAATGCGCAGGGCGATGGGCAGCAGGGGGGGGCCGGAAAGCCAGCCCTCTCCCGTCTCTGAGCCCAGCAGGGGCGAGCCGCTTTCGACATCGATTTCCAGCACCGGGCCGTAGGAGTTGACGGCCACGAAGGCGTCCACCAGGGGCGCGGCCCGGCGGGCCAGCTCCTCCAGGTCGGGGAAATTGGGGGAGAGCTTCATCCATATGGGGGTGCGGACGGCCCGGCGCAGCGCCCGGGCCACCTCCAGGAGGGGCTCCGGGTCTTTGCCCGTGTAGTGGGTGGAAAACTCGAAGGCGTCAGGGGAGATCTCGGCGTCGATGCGCCGGCCCAGCTCTTCGACCTCCCGGGGGCTGTAGCCCACCGACACGACCAGGGGCACCGCCGCTGTTCTGGCCCGGGCCAGCTCGGTTAGAAAGGCGTCCAGGGGCATCTCGCTCCAGGTCTCGCAGTTGACCAGCCCCCGGGCCGTGACGGTGCGGATGGTGGGGCGGGGATCCCGGGCCGGGAGCAGGGATACCGTCTTGGAGACGATGCCCCCGGCCCCCGCGTCGGCGGCCGCCAGCATCTGGGCCCCGGTGCGCACATTGGGCCCGGCCGCGGGCAGCACGGGATTGACGAAGGAAATGCCGTTGATCGTGACGGAGATGTCAGCCATAGTACCT
>Ga0272442_10001559_pt1 | contig 34519 bp, 32 predicted proteins | sample SSMForm2O_FD_200262 | JGI IMG/M metagenome (GOLD analysis project Ga0272442, IMG submission 200262) | Marine sediment archaeal communities from Little Sippewissett salt marsh, Falmouth, MA, United States - SSM-Form-2O | ecosystem: Environmental > Aquatic > Marine > Wetlands > Sediment ... | reverse complement strand
CTTGCGCCGGCCGGCGTTCTTCACCCCGGTGAGAACTTCCACCGTATCGCCAGCGGACCCCGGGCGCCGGTAGGAGATACACAAGCGTACGACCACCGGGAAGACCCCGTGTTCTTCGAAGAATGTCAGTCCGAGACCGCGCTCCTCGAGGTGAGCCCATCGCCCCTCCTCGAGAAACTCCAGGTATCGCGCGTTGTTAACGTGTCCGAACCGATCCTCGTGATAACCGCGAACGGAGATCCGGGTCACTGTCATTGCGCCGTCGCCTCGTTCGACGGTTTGTCCGCAATCGCCGCCAGCAGCTCGTCGAGCCGTGGCGCATCCGCCCGGAGGATCGAGAATAGAAGGAGATCGCGATACTCGCCTCGATCGAAGTGCGCGTCTCGCAACGTTCCTTCGAGCGTGTATCCGGACTTCTCGGCTACCCGGCGGGACCCGTGATTTCGCGGGTCGAGCAGGATCTGCACTCGCGCGATCGGCTCCTTCTCGAATAGGTATGCCGTGCAAATCCGAACCGCCTCTGTCGCATACCTCTTCCCACGATCTTCCGGACGATAGATGCGATAGCCGAGTTCCCACCCATCGTAGCTATGCGACGCCCTGTATACGTTAACCTGCCCGAGACGGCGCCCGGAACGATCGGTAACGAGAAACAGCTTGAACTCGTCCGTCCACCAATTGGATTCCTCGAACTGGGCGAGCCACCGCGGCTCTGAAATGCAGCCCAGTGGCCAATGCTCTCCCACCTTCCGAACGTCGGCGGAGAGTTCGTACAGGCCGTCCAGATCGCTGCGGCGAAACGGTCGAAGGATCACGCGATTGCCGATGAGCATACCTTTCCTCCTCCAAGAGAGGTCTCCCAGATTGCCTCAGCCGGCGCCTGGATGCAACCGCTGAACTGCGTTCGACCGATCCCGCTGGGGGAGGTCCAACGCGAACCGGATCCGTACAACGTGTTCGTTTCGCATTGAGATCGAGCGGATCACGAACCGTCCGAGTTGCGCCGTGTGGCTGGCGTGATCACCGACGCAGGGAATCACGTCCAGATCGCCGATCTTCACGATGCGAATCTCGATTGCACTCGGGGGAACTTTCCCCATGTCGAAGCGGGTCTCAGCCTCGGCGCGGTCGACCGTGAACGTCGTCACCGAATGGTCGGCCTGGATTTCATCATTCACTGCCCCTTCGATTCGCCTGGCATCGCTTTCGTCGAGGGGTCGCGAGACCTCGTAGTCACACTTGGATTTCTTCGCATCCAGGTGTGCCTCGATGCTTCGGCCACCGCCGAAATCCCGCTGCATTATCGCATTCAAGATGTGTTCGGCGGTGTGCATCGCAGCATGCGGATCGACCGCAGTTCGTTCAGTCATCGTGCACTCCCGTCTAGGGGAACAGACCTCGCCGGCGGTATACCCTTTCCAGCCGCCGCAGCGCTACCACATACGCCGCAGTGCGCCAGTCACAGTCGAACTCCGTTGCCGCGTCGCGCACGCGCGCATACGCAGTAAGCAAGAGACGTCTGAGTTTCCTGTCTACTTCGTCCAGCGTCCAGAACTCGCTTCGCTTGTTCTGTAGCCACTCGAAGTAGCTGACGATCACCCCGCCCGCGTTGCACAGCACATCTGGGATCAGGTCGATTGCGTTCCCCGCCAGAATCTTGTCCCCTTCCAGATCGGTCGGGCCGTTTGCCCCCTCCGCAACAACACGTACATCCAAGAGCGGCGCTGTCTGCGCGGTCAACTGATTCTCCAGAGCCGCCGGGATGAAGATATCCGCCGACGTCGACAGAAATGCTTCGTGAGAGATCGCGTCAGCTTGTGCATATCCGGAAATGCCCCCTGTCTGCCGAACATGCTCATATAGCCTGTCTGGATCGATTCCATCCGAGCAGTGGATCGCACCCGTGTGATCCTCCACAGCAAGCAGCTTGGATCCATGTGGCTCGAGCAGCCGTGCAGTCCACGACCCAACGTTCCCGAATCCCTGCACCGTGTGCGTCGTATGCCCAAGATCAACGTGGTGATCGGCTGCCCACTCTTCGATGCAGTACACAATCCCCTGGCCAGTAGCCTTTCCCCGCCCGAGGCTGCCGCCTGCCTCGATTGGCTTTCCCGTCACGCAATGCACGCTGCGGTTTCGCTCCTGCGGCGGCATCGTGGACAGGTACGTGTCGAGAATCCACGCCATTGTTTGCGCGTTTGTGTTTACGTCGGGGGCCGGAATATCGTACTCCGGCCCGATGTTTGATCCGAGCGCATACGTGAACCGACGTGTCATGCGTTCGAGTTCGCCTGGCGAATACTCCGCCGGATCGCACTTCACACCGCCTTTTGCCCCGCCAAATGGGATGTCAACGATAGCCGACTTCCACGTCATCCATGTGGCGAGAGCGCGTACTTCGTCGATGTCGACAAGCGGGTGATACCGCAAACCGCCCTTGTATGGCCCAAGTACGTCGTTGTGCTGCACCCGATACCCTGAGAGGATTTCAATGCGTCCGTCGTCCATCTTGACCGGGAAGTGAACGGCTATCTCGTTTGTCGTGTGTTCGAGAATTGCCCGGATTGCCGGATCAAGTTCCATACGATCCGCCGCTCGGCGAAACTGCCGAAGAACCGTCTCATATACGTTGCCCACGCCAACCTCCTCTCTGTCGGGCTCGTCGTTTTGACTTCTCACAGCAGTCCATGCGACCTGGTTGCCCCCACCGCTTCAACGTGCATACTCTACTGTGAAATGATGAACGCCGTTGCGGCGACGGACCTTCACGGCAACGCCAGACTGTATGAGCTTCTGCTCCAGATCGCCGATACGTGGAAGATCTCATCGATCTTCCTCGCCGGAGATCTGGCCACAACTGCCCTCGAGCCCGGGGCGATGGATTCGGACGCCGTCCACGGCACCGTCGAATCGCAGCGTACGTTCTACGAACAGGTCTTCTGCCCGCTGTTCGAATCGTTCTTGCTTGACCATCGAAGGACCCACGTGTACGCGATCATGGGCAACGACGACCGTCGTGCCAACGAGCCACTGTTGTTTGAGTTTCAGTCCGCTGTTTCGAACTTCCATTTTGTGAACAACCGAATCGCCGAACTCCACGACGCTCGGCAGATCCGCACGTTCTTCCCGGATGAGGTTCCCGAACTCGCCGTGGCCGGGTACCCGTACGTACCGCCGGGAGCGGGCTTGGTTGTCGACTGGGTGAAGCACGACGATCGCGTCGGCCTGTACCCCCCCGGAATGGATCCATGCATGACCATCGATCAATCGGGAATCCGGACCGACACGCGATCCTCCGACACGACAATGGAGGAGGACCTTCAGGATTTCGCGGCGTACCTGGAAAGGAATGCAGAGGAGATCGCCGTCGAGTACGAAACCACACGTACGATTCACCTATTCCATGCGCCGCCGTACAACACGCCTCTGGACAAGGTTCCCCCGCAAGGACACTACGACTTCCTCCGTCGCCCCGACCACGTTGGAAGCACGGCGATTCGCCGATTCATCGAGCAAAGCCGGCCGCACTTGGTGATCTGCGGGCACTGTCATGAGGCCGTCGTGTTGGCGGACTACAAGACGGACATCGGAGCGACACGATGTATCAATCCGGGGAGCCAGACGCACATCGATGTCCTCAGCATCGTCCAATTCAACGTGTACGATCCCACCGAGATGAAGCAGTTCTTCATCCACGCTCGCTAGCGGAGCGAGGATTGCCGGGGGCCCTCCGTATGGAGAGCCCCCGTGCTTCTTGGAGTTGAACGCCACAGGCAGACGGGACGAGTGAACAGTCCATCGAGCACCGCCCCGTATCCGTCGCGTTCGGCAAGTTCCGTTTCATCGATCACGCGGACGTCAAGAAGCGACTGCGGTAACGTCCGCGTTCCTACGAGATCGCGGTACTGGCTGACCAGGCTCAAATCCAACAGGGCAAGCAGAGCCGCCGTCCGGTCGTTTCTCGCCGTTACGACAACGATTACATCGATGTCGGAGTACCGTGAGGCCGATTCCCCCATGGCGCTGCCATAGAGATACACGCCCTGGAATCCTGCATTCAGCTGTCCCAGATATGCACTGAGCTCCTTGGCCAAGGCATACCGGAACCGGCTGTGCAACTCCGGATCGCCGTCCTGGAGCCGCTGCAGAATGCCGCCCCTTGTGATCGGGCCTCGTGCGCACTGCGTCAACGCACAGTCGAAGACGCGTTCGGCCTCGATCTCAGATGGAATCAGCCCACTGGGCGCTTCGGGTAGCATGGAGTTCTCCGGCCTAGCGGAATCCTCCGCGCAACTGAATCGCTGCTGCAACGCGCTCGACGCCGAGGATGAACGCGGCAAGTCGTAGCGAAAGGTCCCGTTGCTCCGCCAATGCCCAGACTTCGCCCAGCGCACGCTGCAGGATTCGGCCGAGTCGCTGGTTCGTTTCGACTTCTTCCCACGGGAAGCACTGCATGTTCTGCACCCACTCGAAGTACGAGCACACAACGCCTCCGGCGTTCGCGAGGATATCGGGGACGACGGTTGTTCCGCTTTCTGCAAGGATCAGATCCGCCTCGGGCGTCGTCGGACCGTTTGCCCCTTCGACGATAACCTTGGCCTTCACATCACGCGCATTCTTCGAGGTGATCTGTGCTTCCAGCGCCGCCGGGATCAGGACATCGACATCCAGGGTCAGGAGTTCGTCGTTTGTAATCTCCTCGGTGTTCGGATGGGGAAGGCCGGCGAGTAGGTGGCCGGGCGATTGCCCCACGTACGCCATCACGTCCTTGATGTTGAATCCGTCGGGACAATGATACGCACCCGATACGTCGCTGATCGCAACGATCTTCGCTCCGGCTTCGGCAAGAAGTTCCGCCGCAATGCCGCCCACGTTGCCGAATCCCTGAACGGCGATCCGCGCTCCGGCTACGTCGCGTCCCAGTCGCTGAAGCACGCCGAGTGTGATGAACATCACACCGCGTCCGGTCGCGCGATGGCGCCCCGCCGCGCCGCCGAGTTCGAGGGACTTCCCGGTAACGATGCCGGGCACGGACTCGCCGGAGAGAAGCTCGGCCGTATCCACGATCCAGTTCATCACTTCTGCGTTGGTGTTCACATCCGGGGCCGGAATGTCTCGGCGCGTCCCGATCAACGGATAGATCATCGCCGCATACCGGCGCGTCAACCGTTCGCGCTCGGCGCGCGAGAATCGTGCCGGATCACAAGATATGCCGCCTTTTCCGCCCCCGTACGGAATGTTGACCACGGCGCACTTCCACGTCATCCAACCGGCTAAGGCCTTGACCTCATCATTCGTTACGCCGGGGTGAAAACGGATGCCCCCTTTGCAGGGCCCGCGCGCGCTGCTGTACTGCACGCGATACCCGGTGAACACCTCGACCCGCCCATCATCAAGCGTTACAGGAACGCTGACTTCCAGGGAGCGCTCCGGCCGACGCAGGATGTTCCAGATGCCGCCGGGGATGTCTGTGTGCTGTTGCACAAGATCCAGCTGCTGCAACATCATCTCGTACGGATTGATCTCCGCCGCCGTCAAGCGATCCGAGTCCATCCTGACTGTATCGTGAATCGTCATGTGACGTTCACCTCCGACGATGAGCGTATCCAACGCGCAGATTGACAAGTAGGGTAGGCGACAGACCGTGCGTTGCTTTCTTAAAGGGAGCAGCCCGTACAATCCCACGTCGTTCGTCGGCAGCGATCGGCTTTTCGTACGTCGGATTCCGGCGCGACACCCGTGGCATGGCAGATGACACCGGTGTCCGAGGTGTGTCTGCCGGCTGTCATTTGACGGAGTACAGTCCTTCAACATGGAACGGTACCGTTGTGAACCGACCGTTTGATGACCGTCGACTCCGATAGGCAGGAGGACGGCCGGGTTCTACGATGAGTAGAAATGGGACCGATACCGAATGAAACGACGCTGTTGCTGTTGAGCGCGAATGAGGTCTACGCGAACCACCGTCCGCTTCGCGTCCGCTACGCACAAGACGAACTCATCTCTCAAGGCGGAACGTTCGCCGCTGGGCTGTACCTGATTCGACGCGGGCTTGTCGATGAGTCGATCCAGGATCCCCGCATCGCGTCCGACATCGCACAACACAACTTGCTTTCGACAAATGACTTCATTGGGCTCGAGGTCTTCCTCAATCCGAAAGAGGACCTCTATCAGACAAGCTGCCGTGCGCTGACCGATACGGAACTTCTGTTCATCGAGCGCACTGCGCTCTACAACGCACTCGCCCAGGATCTCAGGCTGCACCGGCACGTTCTTGCCGCGCTCGCCGGGCGTCACTTCGCACTCCAACGAAGCAGTTGGCGTCAATCGGCTCCACCCCGAGAACGTCTCCGGTCGCTGCTTCTCGATATCGTCGCGTCGATCGGAGAGCAGGATCTCTCGGGCGATGGATCGTGCCGGCTGCCCGCCGTGCTCAGTCAACGAATTCTGGCCCAACTCGCCAACTTGTCACCCCGGCAGCTTCGAAGAACGTGCGAGATGCTGGACGGCGTGCAATGGAATCAAGACGGGACCCTTTGCGTCACACCGGAAAGGTTGTTGGAGGGAGCAGAATGCGCGCGTGGCGCTATAGCGTTTCCCTCATGATGCTCAGATAGAAGTCGTTGACGCGCGCCCGTTCCTTCAGCCGTTTCATGTCTTTCACGCAGATCTTGCCGTAGTCTGCCGTGAGGAGCCCGAGTTCGCGGAACCGCTTCAGCCCCCGCATCAGTGTCTCGACCGAAACCCCCAACATCTCGGCCATCGTCTGTCGTGAGATTGGAAGGCAGAGAGCCATCGTTCCATGATCCTCTTCCCCGTAGTTCTCCGTGAGCGCAATCAGCGTAAGCGCGAGGTTTCGGTCCATGGACTCCACAGTCTCACGCGTCAACTTGAACTCAAGCATGATCACTTCACGCGACAGCCACCGGCAGAGATCGACGAACAGCTCGGGATGGTCCTTGCTGAACGCAAGGATATTGGAGCGTTCGAAGAACACCAGAGAAGACTCGACGACGGCCTTGGCGAACTGCACATTCACCGGTTCGCGACCGAGGAACACCGCTTCGAGCCCGAACATCTCCCCGACCGCAAGGAACCGAAGACAGCGCTTCTCCCAGCCCTTGCTGGCGTACTTGCCGATACTCACCAGCCCGGTACGAACGATGTACACGCCGGAAGCGTACGAGCCTTCCTGGGCGATCAGCTCGTCTGCGTCGTAGTGAACCTCGAGGGCGATGTCCGACAAGGCATCGACCGCTTCCAGAGAGAGCGCAGGAAATACCTCTCTGAGGAACTCCACCCGGCTCTTCGTGTTATGCTTCTGCTCTTCCATTCTTACCGGCATTCTACGCCCCCACTAGAACGAACACCAACAGAAGACGGGGACTCCTGTATGAAGAGCGGAGTCCCCGTCATCGTTCACTGATATCAAGCGCCCTTAGTTCTAGACCCAGCCACGCAGCTTCATCGATTCTGCGACACGCTGAACGGAGACCATGTACGCTCCGATGCGATTGTTGACGCTGTGCTGCTGCGCCATGTCGTGCGTCTCGTGAAACGCCTTGACCATTCGCTCCTTGAGCCGCGCGTGAACGTCTTCGATCTTCCAGTAGAACCCGTTGATGTTCTGGACCCACTCGAAGTACGACACCGTAACGCCGCCGGCGTTACACAGGAAGTCCGGGATCACGTACTTGCCGTTCTTGTACAGGATCTCGTCGGCTTCCGGTGTTGTCGGGCCGTTTGCCGCTTCGGCGATGATCTTCGCCTTGATGTTGGCCGCGTTCTTCTCGGTGATCACGTTCTCGATCGCCGCCGGGATCAACACGTCGACGTCGAGCTCCAGGATCTCGTCGTTGGTAATCCCCCTAAGTCCGCTAAAACCGACGACCGAGCCGGTGGACTGCTTGTGCTTGAATGCCGCTTCCGGGTCGATCCCGTTTGCGTCATACACGCCGCCACGCGAATCCGTCATCGCGACGACTCTGCTGCCCGCCAGCTCTTCCATCAGCGTGCCGCAGTAGTATCCAGCGTTTCCGTACCCCTGGATCGCAACCGTAGCGCCCTTGAGGTCGATACCGAGAACCTTCGCCGCCTCGATGACGCAGTACACCGTACCACGAGCCGTCGCGTCGCCTCGTCCGAGCGAGCCCCCGAGCGGGATCGGCTTACCGGTAATCACGCCGGGCGCGTTGTGTCCAACGATCGTCGAGTACTCATCCATCATCCATCCCATGATCTGCGGCGTGGTGTACACGTCGGGCGCCGGCACATCGCGCTCCGGGCCGATGAACCGGCCGAGTGCGCGGATAAACCCACGGGAGATCCGCTCGATCTCGCCTGTGGACAGCTCCTTGGGGTTGCAGATGACGCCACCCTTCCCGCCACCGTACGGGATGTCGACGACCGCGCACTTCCACGTCATCCACGCAGCGAGTGCTTTCACGGTGTCAATCGTCTCTTCGGGGTGGAAGCGCAGGCCGCCCTTGGTCGGGCCGCGCGCGTCGTTGTACTGAACGCGGAAGCCGGTGAACGTCTTCACGGTCCCGTCGTCCATCTTGACCGGGAAGTGCACCTCGAGGGTGCGCATCGGCTCGCGCAGCAGCGCGTGAACCTGGGGATCCAGGTTCAGTTTTGCCGCAGCGTTGTCCAGCTGACGCTGCGAGATCTCGAACGGGTTCAACGTGGGCCCGTTTGACATGGTATGAAACCTCCTAGAAGCGATTGCAATCCGCCGTCTCAAACGGACGTCTGTGTACCCCCGTGCGGACGGCGGCGAGATTATACCGATGGGTTCACGGGCCGCAATGCCGGATCGAACCGTTCCTTAGGACGAGACGTCTTCTTCCATCCGCGTGAGAATCGCCGTCAGCAGTCGGGCCATCTCCGCACCCTTGCGCTGTGTGGTCTCAATGACTTCCTCGTGCGTCAGCGTGGCATTCGGATCCACACCCGCCGCCAGGTTGGTCACCATAGAGAGTCCAAGCACGTCGATGCCGGCGTGGCGAGCCGCGATGACTTCAGGCACGGTCGACATCCCCGCCAGATCGCCTCCCAGTGCGCGGAACGCGCGTATCTCCGCCGGAGTCTCATACGACGGGCCCATCGCGGCGACGTACACCCCCTCCTTCAGCTCGATGTTCTCATCCGACGCCGCCTGCTTTGCCATCTCACAAAGGGACGGTGCGTACGCCTTGGACATATCCGGGAAACGCGGCCCGAGATCGTCCACGTTCGGTCCTCGAAGCGGGTTTACACCGAGCATGTTGATGTGATCGGTGATCAAGACGATGTCACCGCTTTGGTAGGCAGTGTTGATCCCACCGGCTGCGTTCGTGGCGATCAGGATCTTGACACCAAGCACGGCGAACAGGCGGGTGGCAAACACGACGTCGTCAAGGGAACGACCTTCGTAGTAGTGGGTGCGACCTCGCTGGATCAACACCGGCATACGTGCGATTCGACCGGCCCAGAAATCCCCCGCGTGCCCGGCTACCGTCGGCAGCGGGAATCCCGGGATATCGGACCATGGAATCCGTATTCCCTCTTCGGGGAGCCGGAACGCCTCGGAGATTCCGGACCCCAGCGTCATCGCCACGCGGGGTGCCTCGGGGAGTCTCGTGCGAAGCACGTCTGCGGCAGCAGTCACTGCGCGATATCGATCGTCCATGTCATCCGTCTCCTACTCTAACGTGAGTTCAGCAATCGCCCGTTCGATCGACGAAACAGGAACGACGTCGATCCCTTCCTCGATCGTGGCGGCTCCCGCCCCGGGAACAAGGATCCTCCTGTATCCGCTTTTCGCTGCCTCTCGAACCCGATCCGGCAGGCGCTGTACGCGCCGAACCTCTCCCGCGAGGTCCACCTCGCCGACCAGTGCGGTGTGCGGGGGGAGCGCCCGATTGCGCAAGCTGGACACGATCGCAGCGATTGCCGCAAGGTCTGCCGCTCGCTCTCTCACCGTCAGCCCTCCGGCGACGCTGAGATACACATCGGCTCCGCCAACCGGGATTGCAAGGCGGCGATCGATTACCGCTAACAGAAGAAGGATGCGATTCACGTCGAGCCCTGTGCAGCGCCGCTGCGGGATCCCGTAGCCGCCGGTTGGCGAGACCAGCGCTTGAAGCTCGACGAGGATCGGCCGCGTTCCTTCGAGCACCGGCACGATGGCCGCCCCGGCACGTGGATCGTCTTCCCGCTCCGTCAGGAAGAACTGCGATGGATCGTTGATCTCCGTCAGCCCATCCTCGTCCATCTGGAATACGGCCACTTCGTTGGTCGCGCCGAAACGATTCTTCACCGACCGGAGCATGCGGATGTCCTCCCCGCGATCCCCCTCGAGGTATACGGCGACGTCCACGAGGTGCTCGACCGTCTTCGGCCCGGCAAACGATCCCTCTTTGGTGATGTGACCGACGAGAAACGTGGTGATGTGCTGTTTCTTGGTGATGCGAATCAGTTCGCCGGTCACCGCCCGCAACTGGCGCACGCTCCCCGCTTCGCCGTCGACGTCGCCGCAACGCATCGTCTGCACCGAGTCGACAACCAGCGTGTGCGGACGCACCTGTTCGATGGCGGGTTCGATGCGATCGAGGGTCTGCTCGGAGAGCACGTACAGCCGCTCGCTGTTCACGCCGAGCCGACTGGCCCGCAGCTTGACTTGTCCTTCCGACTCCTCGCCCGACACGTACAGCACCGGACCGACGTTCGCCGCCAGCGCTTCGCAGACTTGCAGGAGGAGCGTCGACTTGCCAATCCCGGGCTCGCCGCCGAACAAGACCACCGCGCCGGGGACCAGACCACCCCCGAGCAGTCGATCGAACTCGCTCATGCCCGTCGGTGTGCGCCGAACGTCGGCAAGATCCAGTTCGCTGATCGGCCGAAGATCTTCACCGAGCCACGACGATGGAGCCTTCCCGCCCTCGGACTTCGTTTCCTGCATCGAGTCCCACGCACCGCAGCGAGGACACCGACCGAACCGCTTGATCGATCGGTATCCGCACTCGAAACACGTGTACGTCATGCGTCGTCTTGGAGGGTAAACGCGAGTTCCTCGTCGCTTGCCTTGGCCACGATTGCAACCCCGCGAGCGAACGCGCCGGCGAGAATCTCTTCGGAGATCGGATTCTCGATCAACCGTTCGATCGTGCGCCGCATCGGACGGGCGCCGTACTTGGCGTCGTATCCTTGCTTGATCAGAAGATCCCACGCGGAGTCGTCCATCGTGAACGTGATCTCCCGTTCTTCAAGCAGTCGTACACGAAGCTCGTCGACCATGAGCTCGGCGATCTCCCGAACCTGTTCGCGATTCAGCTGATGGAACACGATGATGTCGTCGAGCCGGTTCAAGAACTCGGGGCGGAACACCTTGCGAACCTCGCCGATTACACGCGTTTTCATCTCTTTGTACGACTCTTCCGACGCGTCTTCCTGGTCGCTGAATCCAAGCATGTCACGGTCGGTGATCAACTCGCTGCCCACGTTTGACGTCATGATCAACACGGCATTTCGGAAATCCACGCGCCGACCCTGCGAGTCGGTGAGGATGCCGTCTTCCATCACCTGGAGCAGGATATTGAACACGTCGCGATGCGCCTTCTCGATCTCGTCGAACAGGATCACCGAGTACGGTCGATGCCGGACTTTCTCGGTCAGCTCGCCCGCCTCTTCGTACCCTACGTAGCCCGGAGGCGCTCCGGTTAGACGGGATACGGAGAATCGCTCCATGTACTCCGACATGTCAACGCGGATCAGCGCATCCTCGTCGCCGAACAAGAATCCCGCCAGCGTCTTCGACAGCTCCGTCTTTCCGACACCAGTCGGGCCGAGGAACATGAACACGCCGACAGGGCGTTTGGGGTTCTTCACCCCGGCGTAGGCGCGTCGGATCGAGCGAGAAATAGCCACCACGGCTTCCTCTTGAGCAATCAGCCGCTCGTGAATCTTGTCTTCCATCTGGACGAGACGCTCGGTCTCTTCTTCTTCGACGTGCCCGATCGGCACGCCGGTCCACATCGACACCATCTGGGCGATGTCCGCTCCGCTCGCCACCAGCTCGGTTCCCTCGTACGCCGTTTCGGACAGCGACTGCATTTCCTGAATGAGCGCCGCCTTCTGGTCGCGCAACGCTGCCGCCTTCTCGTAATCCTGTGCCCCAACGGCTTCGCGCTCTTGATCGTCAAACGCATTCACCTGATCCATCAACTCGCGGATCTCATCCGGCGTGCGCGTTTGCTGTAGCTTGATGCGAGCCGCGGTCTCATCGATCAGGTCGATCGCCTTGTCGGGGAGAAACTGATCGGTGACGTACCGATCGGACAGTCGAGCGGCCTGGAAAAGCGCGTCGTCGGTAATCTTTACCCCGTGATGTTTCTCATAGCTCGGCCGCAGGCCGCGCATGATCCGAACCGTCTCTTCGACCGAGGGCTCTTCGACGAGCACGGTCTTGAACCGACGCTTCAGCGCCGGATCTTTCTCGATCGACTTCCGATACTCATCGGGAGTCGCCGTCCCGATGCACTGGATGGCTCCGGACGCCAGCGGCGGCTTGAGGATCGAAGAGGCATCGATTGCCCCTTCGGCACCGCCGGCACCGACGACGGTCTGCAGTTCGTCGATGAACAGAATGACGTTGTCGGAGGACGAGACTTGGTCGATCAGCGCCTTGAGACGCTGCTCGAACTCGCCGCGGTACTTCGTGCCGGCCACGACGGATGCCATGTCCAGTTCGAGGATCTCCTTGGATCGAAGGATCGCCGGAACATCGCCCGTGGCGATTCGCTGCGCCAGCCCCTCGACGATCGCCGTCTTTCCCACGCCGGATTCCCCAATCAGCGCCGGGTTGTTCTTCTTGCGACGGGTCAGCGTTTGGATGATCCGTTCCATCTCTTCTTCGCGACCGATTACCGGATCCAGGCTCCCGGCATCGGCTTCCTCCACGAGGTTGCGTCCGAATTCCGACAGGTCGCCCTTCTTTTGCGCCGGACGACGGGCAGCGCGAATCGTCATCCCAATCCCCGACGGAGGCAGGAAGTACGCCCGCGTCTTCTGGAGATCGATCCCCAAGTGGTCGAGCAGCGCAGCGCCGGTCCCCTCCCCCTCGCGCAGCATTCCCATCAGCAGGTGCTCGGGACGAATCGTATTCAAGCCGGAGCGCCGTGCCTCCTCGAAGCTGATCTTCATGACCCGCTTTAGGCGAGGCGTCGGCTCGAGATCGTCACCGGACAGACGAACCTCTCCACGACCCTTCTCCTCCTCCAGCAACTCGGAGACATGCTCGTACGTCACCTCATGCGTCGTAAGGAAGCGTTGAACGTCGCTACCGCCGATCTTCAGAAACGCAAGAAGAAGGTGTTCCGTGCCCACGTAGCTATGGCGCCACTCCTCTGCCTCTTCCTGCGCAATCGCGATGATCTCCATCGACTCACGCGAGAACCGGTCGTACATCGTCACCCCTTACGATTTTGCGCCCGCAATGCGCTTTGGCGCCCAGGCGGCCACAGTATATCGGGTAATGAATCCTCGACAACTACGTTTCTGCTCGATTGAACCGCGTCATCGCTTGCTCCAGACCCGCGTCGCGGAACGCATCGATCGCCTCGACCGCTGCGTCGAACGTCGGAAGAAGCGCCTTCCACTCGGCCGGCATGAACCGATCGAGAACGAAGTCGACTCCTGCTCCTCCCCGTCCTTCAATCTCAATTCCGATCCGCATCCGCGGAATGTACTCGTCGCCGATGGCATCGAGAACCGATTGCATTCCGTTGTGCGAACCGGCACCCCCAAACGGCCGAATGCGAAGGCTGCCGAGCGGCAAATCAAGATCGTCGTAAACCACAAGTGCGTCTTCCCGACGAATCGCTTCTTGTTCGAGAACGCGGAGCACGGCGTTACCCGACGCGTTCATGAACGTCATCGGCTTCACCAACAACAAACCATCACATCGATAAATCAACGATGTATGGCGCATGCGGGCACGCGCACGACGACAATGCGTCTTGCGGTACAGATCGACGACTTGGAAGCCGATATTGTGACGGGAGACCGCGTACTTCAGACCCGGGTTCCCGAGGCCGAAGATCGCCTTCACCTACTCTCCCTCAGCCGGCTCCTCGCTCTCGCCAGCCTGGTCGGAAGGCTCGCCACCTTCGCCCTCCATCTCCTCGCCTTCCATGCCTTCTTCGAGCTCTTCGCCTTCGGCCTCTTCTTCTTCCAGCGAGGCCATACCACGCGGAGCCACAACGCTGACCAGCGTGCGCTCCGGCGGAAGCATCGGCTCAACCTCTCCGAAGTCGATGTCGCGAACGTGGATTGAATCGCCCAGGTCCAGGGCGGTCACGTCGATGGTGATCAGATGAGGAATATCGTTCGGAAGGCCGTGCACGCGAACCGTGTTGAACAGAACGCTCAGGACGCCGCCGGCCTTGAGACCGATCGGCTCGCCGACGATCTTCACCGGAACGTGCAGCTTGAGCGGATGCACCTTGTCCGGATGGTAGAAGTCGACGTGAACTGGCTCGTCGGTGATCGGATCGTACTCGACGACCTTGAGGAAGACGTCCATCTCCTGGGTCTTCCCTTCGTTGTCGACGGTCAGACTGATGCGCGAACTCCGCGTAATCTCGGAGAATAACGCGTGTAGGTCCTTCCGATCGATCGCAATCGGTGTGCTGTCGATCGACGGTCCATACACGACACCGGGCACGATGCCGGCTCGTCGCAAAACCGATGCTTTCCCAGCGCTTCTTGTCTTTACCTGTATCGCGTGCATGTCGCTCCCCAACCTTAGTAATGCGGGAAGAGATGACTCACGGATTGATTCTCGAAGATCCGTAGTATGGACTTCGCGAGATGCTTTCCGACGGAGATGTACTCTACGATGTCACTCTTCTCGGCCTGTTCGTTAACGATGGTATTCGTTACTACAACCCGTTTCAAGTCCGACTCCTCGAGCAGACCGAGCCCGCCGGAGAAGATGCCGTGCGTGCAGTAGGCGCTTGCCTCGGTGGCGCCGTGTTCCAACAAGCGGCTCGCCGCCTTCACCAACGTGCTCCCGGAGGCGAGAATGTCGTCGATCAGTATTGCTCGATGCCCCTCTACCTCTCCGATTACGTTCATCACTTCAATCCGTGCTCCATCATGCGACCGACGCTTCTCAAGCACGGCCAACGGAAGGTCCAGTCGTTCGGCGACCATGCGCGCCCGTACGGCCCCGCCTGCGTCCGGCGAAACAATGATCCCATCATTGCGTCCGCCGAGCATCTGCTCGATGTGTTCGGCAAACAGCCAATCGGATCGAAGGTTGTCCACAGGGATGTTGAAGAATCCCTGAATCTGTCCGGCGTGCAGATCCATCGTGAGCACGCGATCTGCACCCGCTGACTCAATCAGGTTCGCTACCAGACGCGCCGAGATTGGCACGCGTCCGGTGTGTTTGCGATCTTGCCGAGCGTACCCGTAGTACGGCGTCACGGCGATGATCTTCCGCGCCGACGCACGGCGAAGCGCGTCGATCATCAACAGAAGCTCCATCAGGTTCTCGTTGACCGGCGGACATGTCGGCTGCAGCACGAACACGTCGGAACCGCGGACGGTTTCTCGAATACGAATACGGATCTCGCCGTCGCTGAACCGGTCGACTGCCGCATCGCACAGCGGAATCCCGAGGGTGTTCGATATCTCGTTCGCCAGCTTCGGGTTTGCTCCCCCGCACAGCAGCTTGATTTCCCTTTCAGACATTCGTTTTGCGCCCTCCCTCGTGGTTCCCTGCTTTCGTCTCCTGCCGTGCCCGTCCGAATGCACGTGCGCCGGCGGGCACGTCCTCGGTAATCGTTGATCCGGCGGCCAACAGCGCACCCGCACCGATGCGAATCGGAGCCACCAGGGAAACGTTGGTTCCGATGAACGCGTCACGTTCGACGATTGTCTTGTGTTTGCCCTTGCCGTCGTAGTTGCAGGTGATTGCACCCGCCCCGACGTTGACGTTCTCGCCGATTTCCGCATCTCCGATGTACGAGAGGTGCGCTGCTTTGACGTCGCGTTCGATACGAGATGCCTTCACTTCGACGAAGTTGCCGATCCGCGCGTCGGGGCCGATGTCTGCTCCATCCCGCAGGTGCGCGTACGGCCCAACCGTGGTCCCGCTTCGAACGTGACACCGTTCAACAACCGAGTACCGGACAACGACAGCCTCATCGATATCGGACGCTTCGATCCAGGCGTTCGGCCCAATCGATGCTCCGATCTTGATGTGTGACGTCCCACGGATGTGAACGCCGGGAAGCAGTGTCGCGCCCGCGTCAACGCGGGCGTCTTCATCGACCCAGACCTGGTTGCGATCCGGAATCAGGACACCCCCAACGATCAGTCGGTCGACAACACGGTGGTTTGCGAGAGCGCACAGTGCAGCGTAGTCTGACACAGACTCAAGCGCGGTGTTATCCGGCGACGAAATCTTCACCACATCGATGGATCCTCCGGCCTCACGAATGGAATCGACTAATGCGTCGATCCACCGGATCTCGCCGTCGAGAATCAATCCGAGTATCTCCAGGACGGAGCGGGCGCTCGCGAACCAAGCGATGCTGTGATCCTCGCTCACGACTGCATCCCAGTCGCTGTTGCGCTTCTTGAGTAGCGTATTGAGGACGGCCGCCGACAGCACCGGGCGATCGCCGGAGACGAGAAGCAGGTCACCCGCCCCTGCTGTGTCGCACAACACGCCGAGTTCCTGTACGTTGTCGTCTGAGTCGGGAAGCCCACAGCGCCACGCGCCACATCCGGGCACGGCCGTGGCGGGCTCGTCGAATAGCACAAACCACGGATCGACACCCGCTGCTGTCAGCGCTCGCCCCACGCGTTGCCATGCTGGAATGCCGCCAATGTCGACGAAGAAACGATCCGGCCATTCCGACCGGCCGGCGTTGCACAGGACAATCCCCGCAGTGTTGTGGTCTGTCATCTCCCACCGCCGGATGATACGCCACCGCCGCCGCGCCGAACAACCGACGCCTGTCCTTCCTACGCCCGTACGCCGCCGTCGTCGAACGCTGCCGCAACCCGGTTCCACGCCCGGCGAAGCGCGGCCTCATCCATCGCCGTGCGGTCCGCCCACTGCGGATCGACCAGGCTGCCGCTTCGAGGGACAAACGGTTGCAACACGTAGCGCGATGCACCCCCAATCCACTCTGCAATTGCCTCGATGTCGCCGACACCGAGCGACGGCGCGACCGTCGTGCGGAATTCGTACTGCGGCGCCGCCTCCCGAATCGCGGCGATCGATTGCTCGATGGCTGCTACATCCACCGTTGCTCCCGCAAGCTCACCGTACCGTGCCTTTGGCGCCTTGATGTCCATCGCCACGTAATCGACCAGCCGCTGCGACAACACCTCTTTGAGTATCGCCGGCCGGCTCCCGTTGGTGTCCAGCTTCACCAGCAACTCAAGGTCGCGTAGCCGCGTAAGAAACGCCGGCAGGTCGTCGTGCATCGTCGGCTCACCACCGGTGACGACGACCGCATCGAGAAATCCACTCCGCTCGGTGAGGTCGCAGATCACGTCCTCGAGGTCGATCGCGGGAAGACACGACACGCGATCGGGAAGCACCAGATCCGGGTTGTGACAGAACGGACAGCGGAATGTGCAACCCGCGGTAAACACAACGGCCGCCACGCGATCGGGGTAGTCGCTAAGCGAGGTTGGAACGACCGCGGCAATCTTCATCGTCTGCACACTCCGTTGATATTTGGTTTGTGCTTTGCCCCCCGGCTGCTACGAGGCAACCGAGGCGTGCCGGTACGTCTTCCGGTCGGCGAATTCGACCTGTTTGCCGTCGTTCCACTGCTCCACCGGCCGCAGATATCCGACGACCCGGCTGTACACCTCGGTCTTCGATCCGCAGGTCGGACACTCGGTGATCTCGCCTGCGATGTACCCGTGCTCCGGACAAACCGAGAATGACGGGGTTAGCGTGTAGTACGGAAGCCGGAACGTCTCCGCAATCTTCCGCACCAGGCGCTTTGTGGCCTCCGGACTCGGCATCCGCTCTCCCAGGAATCCGTGGAAGACCGTCCCGCCGGTATAGCGTGTCTGCAATGGGTCCTGCATCGTGAGCGCCTCGAAGAGATCGTCGGTTAGACCGACCGGCAGGTGCGTCGAGTTGGTGTAGTACGGAACCGTGCCGCCGTACGCTTCCAGATTGTGGATTCGTATGTCGGGAAATCGGCCCAGATCGCGCTTCGCCAACCGGTACGACGCGCCTTCCGCCGGGGTGGCCTCCAAGTTGAAGATCTCGTTCGTCTCCTCCTGGTACTGGCTGAGCCGATCGCGCATCCAGTTCAGTGTCCGCAGCGCAAACTCCTGCCCTTCCGGATCGGCGATCGTACATCCATGAAGGTTGAGTACCGCTTCGTTCATCCCGATAATCCCGATCGTCGAGAAATGGTTGCGCCAGTATCCGCCCTCGGCTTCCTTGATCCGCGCGAGGTAGTACCGCGAGTACGGGTACAGGTTCTGCTCGGTTAGACTCTCGAGGGTCTTGCGCTTGATGATGAGGGCGTGCTTGGCCAGATCCATCAGCGCACCCAGCCGTTCGAAGAAGTCGTCCTCACTCTGCGCCAGGTATCCCAAACGCGGAAGGTTCAACGTTACGACGCCGATCGATCCTGTGAGGGGGTGGGCGCCGAACAGGCCGCCGCCGCGGCTTCTAAGCTCCCGATTGTCGATCCGCAGCCGGCAACACATACTGCGCGCATCTTCCGGCCGCATGTCGCTGTTGATGAAGTTGGAGAAGTACGGAATGCCGTACTTCGCAGTCATTTCCCACACCGGCTCGAGAATCGGATTATCCCAGTCGAAGTCCGCAGTCACGTTGTACGTAGGAATCGGGAACGTGAACGGTCGTCCGTGCATGTCGCCTTCGATCATGACTTCCGCGAACGCCCGGTTGAACAGGTCCATCTCCACCTGATAGTCGCCGTACACCGTGTCCTGAAGAGCGCCGCCGACGATGACCGGCTCTTTCTTCATGAACTCCGGAACCTTCAGATCCAACGTGATGTTGGTAAACGGCGTCTGGAACCCGACGCGCGTCGGCACGTTCATGTTGTAGATGAACTCCTGCAGATTCTGCCTGACTTCTTCGTACGAGAGACCGTCGACGCGGATGAACGGGGCGAGGTATGTATCCACGTTGGAGAACGCCTGCGCACCCGCCGATTCTCCCTGAAGTGTATACAGGAAGTTCACGATCTGAAGCAGGGCAACGCGGAAGTGCTTCGGCGGCCGCGACTCGATCTTGCCCCGCACGCCGCGGAATCCGCGCAACAGCACATCCCGAAGATCCCAGCCGACACAGTACGCGCCCAGCGTTCCGAGGTCGTGCACGTGAAACTCGCCCATCTCGTGCGCCTGCCGAACCTGCACCGGATAGATCTTGTTCAACCAGTAGTTGGAGATGATTCGCTCGGTAATGTGCGTGTTGAGCCCTTGGAGGGAGAACGTCATGTTGCTGTTCTCGCGCACGCGCCAGTCGCGATCGTGGAGGTAGTCCTCGACCAGCGGCATCTGCTGCATCAGCGTGCGCATCTTGCGCATGTCTTCGCGCTGTCGACGATACAGAATGTAGGCCTTGGCCGTCCGCGATAAACCGGACTCGATCACGACCTCTTCGACAAGATCCTGTATCTCTTCAACGGTCGGCCGTTCGATGACGAAGCGCTCCTCAAGGAGCGCGGTGACGCGTTCGGACAGCGTCTTGGCGAGCCGTTCGTTCGCTTCTCCGACCTCACGCATCGCCTTCCAAATGGCGGTGGTGATTTTGACTTCATCAAACGGAACGACGCGCCCATCGCGCTTGACGATGTACTCCATGAACTCCCCCTCGCTTGAGTGTTGGCTCTGTACGCTTGACCCGAAGACGGAGGCTATCCTAGCACTGACGCTCGGCGGAGACAATTCGTTAATCCGCCGATACTACGGATGGAACGCCCTAGCGTTCGACGATTGATCCTGCATCGCTCCCGATCCGAGACAATCGTCACGGCAACGCACACGAGATTCATCCCCCACGCGCAGCCGACAGAGGCCGAGCGGGGTACGCCGAAGGACGAAAAGAGGCGGCACAACGATTCTTGACTCCTCGACCGGCAATCGATACCATCACCCGGCATTGCATTCGACCATTTCAGCGGATTGAAGAACAAGAGGTGATGACGATTCCTAATATTGCTTCCGCCGCCAAGCGCATGCGACAGTCGGAAAAGCGCCGCGGCCTGAATCGCTCGAAGAAAGCCGCCGTTCGGCGGATTGTTAGAGAGATCCGGCTCCATGTTGATGCCGGCCAGAAGGATGAAGCCGCTGCATTGCTCCCACAGCTGGCCAAGGCGGCCGACAAAGCGGCAAAGGGAAATACGATCCACAAGAACAAGGCCGCTCGAATCAAGTCTCGCTGGACGAGGAAGATTCAGGCTCTGTAGGAGGCATGTCCATGCGCCAGTTTGATTTCCTCGGCAAGACGAAGTACTTCGTTCCCCTTTCGATCATTCTCGTTGTGGTGAGTGTGATCTGCCTGATTCCTCAGGTGCGCGGCCTCAAGATGGGGATCGACTTCACCGGCGGAACCGAGTTCACGGTCATGTTCTCCGAGTCGATCGATACCGCAGATCTTCGAGCCACGTTGGGCACCATCAACGCGGGCGACGTCGATCTGACGAAGAGCACGATTCAGAACGTCGGCGGCGGGAATACGAAGGTCATCACGACCCAGTTGCTCGATGTTGCAGAAGACGAGCGCGTGATTGACCGGATCGAGGAAACGCTGGAGGAAACCTACCCCGTCGAGGACATCAGTCGACGGCTGATCAGCAACGCAGTGGGACAGAAGCTGGCGCAGAAGGGATGGCAGGCCGTGCTGCTGGCGGTCATCGCGATCCTCGTGTACATCTCGTGGCGCTTCAGGCTCCGCTACGCAATCGGGGCCGTCGCGGCAATCGTCCACGACGTTGTGATCGCTCTCGGACTGTTCGCGATCTTCGGTGTGGAAGTCAATCTCGCTACGATCGCTGCGTTCCTGACAATCGTCGGATACTCGCTCAACGACACGATCGTGATCTACGACCGGATTCGCGAAAACCTCAAGGTCGAGCGGCGACGGTCGATCTTCGACATCATCAATCTCAGCGTGAATCAGTCGCTGTCGAGAACGCTGAATACGTCCATTACGACGTTCATCCCCGTCATTATCCTGTTCGTATTTGGCGGCTCGGTCCTGCGCGGCTTCTCACTGGCGCTTCTAATCGGTGTCATTGTGGGAACGTATTCCTCGATGTATATTGCGAATCCGATTCTCTACGCCTGGACGCTGAAAGCGGGTGGAGCCAAGGGATCGAAATGAGGTCCGTGCTCCGCGAGGGGCGACAGTGGGCCTTATCTCCGCTTCCGGACGAGAAACTCATTGAAGCAATCCGTCTTTCGCTGGATTGCTCGCATCCGTTTGCCGTACTCCTCGCTCGACGGGGCGGCACGTCCTGGGAAATCCTGATCGATCCGGACCGGCAGGGCCTTCACTCTCCATCCGATATGCCGGCGATCGAGCGCGCCGTCGATCGACTCGAGCGCGCCATCGCTGATCAGCAGAGAGTTTTCGTGCATGGGGACTTCGATGTCGATGGCCTGACCGCAGCCGCCGTGCTGTACCGCGGACTGCGTCCGTTCCTTCCGAAGAACTCAATCAAGGTCGAGGTCGGTAGCCGCCACCTCGGACACGGACTGTCCCGGCCGTTCGTCCGACGTGTTATCGATGAGGGATTTGACCTGGTCATCACCGCAGATTGCGGAATCAACAACGTCGAGGAGATCCGGGAGCTTGCCGACGCCGGGATCGAAACCCTCGTAACCGACCATCATCAGCCACCGGCCGAGTTACCCGCCGCCTGTGCCATCGTCGACCCGTATCTCGCAGAGAACCGTTACCCAAACCCTGACCTCGCGGGTGTCGGCGTTGCGTACAAGCTGGTCTGTGCATTGTACGAACGGCGAAGGCAGCCCGCACCGACCCATCTGCTCGACCTGGTCGCCACCGGGACGATTGCCGATCTGGTCCCACTTTGCAGCACGTCCAGCAGCGAGAATCGCGCCATCGTTCGCAAAGGCTTCTCGCTGATCATGGAGGGCGAAGGCTCCTCTCTCGGACTGCGCGTGTTGATGGACAAGCTGTCCGTCAACCCGAAGAAGATCTCGACAACGGATATCAGCTATCACGTCGCCCCCAAGCTCAACGCCGCGAATCGCGCCGGAGATCCGAAGGTTGCGTTCCTCCTCCTGATCACCGAATTAACCGATCAAGCCGAGTACCTGTCCGAGATTCTGCTCGATTACAACCGCGACCGCGAGATCGCACAGAACGACCTGGTCTATCAGGCGGAGCAAACGATCCGTACGGAGGAAATGGATCCCCAGGAGGATGGGTACGCGTTCGTCGTCGGACAGTACTGGAATGAAGGGCTCCTCGGTCTCGTCGCCAGCGGGCTGGCTGATCGGTACCGGGTTCCGGCATTCGTCCTGTCTCGTGGCGATCGCGTGAGCCGCGGATCGTGCCGCAGCGTGGGTGAATTCGACATCAACAGCTGTCTCGAAGCGCAGTCGGAGCTGCTGCTGCAATACGGCGGGCATCGCATGGCCGCCGGCTTCTCGGCGCCAAACGAGTCACTCGAGTCCCTGGAGCAAGGCATCGCTGCGTACGTGAGCAAACACCAGACACAGATCACCGTGCAGGCGTCGGAGTCCATCGATGCGGCGCTATCGCTGTCCGACGTTGACATGCGCCTTTACACAAATCTCGAATCCCTAGCCCCCTATGGTCCGGGCAACCCGTCGCCACGCTTCCTCCTGCGCGATTGCTCGTTCGCCAACCTGTCCCTGGTCGGGAATCGTCGCCAACACCTGAAAGGGCACGCACTCCAAAACGGCGACGAGATTCCGTTCATCGGATTCCGCATGGGACGCCACCTGGAAACGTTCGAGGCCGCCTCGAAGGCCTCATTGATCTGCCGTGTCGGGTTCGATGATTGGCAGAGCGCCGTCCAGGTCCAAGGAATCGATCTGATTGACGAGCAGGCGACCGATCCTACTTCCCAACGCAGAACCGGCTGAACACCGCATCCAGAATCGACTCGCTCACGTCGATTCCCTGAAGCTCGCCCGCCGCTCTGTACGCGGCATGAAGTTCCTCACTGACAATATCGATGCTCTCGCCTACCTGAAGACTGTCCAGCGCCTGCTCAAGCGCGCGATACAGCCGTCGCAAGAGGTCGCGTTCCCAGCCGTCCAGCAGGAGCATCGTGTGGCGAGCCGGCACGTCCCCCCCGCTCAGCAGGTCGACGAGTATACGGCGAAGCGTGTCCAGGTTCTGGCCGGTCATCGCCGAAATGTCGATCGTTTGGAGCCACCCGCCGTCCAACAGCGTATCTCCGTGAGACGGAAGATCGCACTTGGTGCGCAGCAAAACCGTCGGAACGGCGGCATCGTGCTGCAGCAAGCGATGATCCTCGGCAGTCGCCGGCTCGCTTCGATCCACAAGGAGCAAGATCAAGTCCGCTCGATCCATCGCCACTCGAGCGCGTTTTACTCCCTCACTCTCGACCGGATCGTCCGGGTCGCGCAGCCCGGCCGTGTCAATCAGGCGAACCGGGATCCCGCCGATCTCTGCAATTTCCTCTACCGTATCACGCGTGGTTCCGGGGATCGGCGTGACAATCGCGCGGTCCTCGCCAAGCAACGCGTTTAGGAGTGTAGACTTTCCGACGTTCGGGCGCCCGGCGATGACGACGGTGGCTCCTTCTCGAACGACGCGCCCCTGTTTGGCTCGAGCAACAAGATCGCCCACGCGCCGCAGGAGCACATCGACCTGCGGTTCGATGGACTCAATCGACACATCGACGTCCGGGAAGTCGATCTGAACTTCGATCTGCGCCAGTACACCCGCCAACGCATCGCGAACAGCAGCGATCGCATCGGAGAAGCGACCGCCCAATCGATCGACAGCTGCCTCCAAACCGAGAGACGTCCTGGCGCGAACCACATCGAGCACGGCTTGCGCCTGATCGAGGGAGATGCGCCCGTTGACGAACGCCCGCTGCGTGAACTCACCGCGCTCAGCAAGGCGTGCTCCGCACTCCAGCACCGCATCGAGAACCGCACGAACCGCGAGTACGCCTCCGTGGCAGTTGATCTCCACGACGTCCTCGCGGGTGTACGTTCGCGGTGCGTGCATCACGGAGACCAAGACTTCGTCCAGCCGCCGATTGCTCAGGTCAACGTGACCGTAGTGGATGGTGTGCGACGGAGCCGATCGAATCGATTCACCGTCGGCCGGGGTGAACACGCTCGATGCAATGGCGATCGCATCCGGTCCGCTGATGCGGACGATGCCGATTCCGCCTTCACCGATCGGAGTGGATACGGCGGCGATCGTGTCATCGAGCATGCGCTAGCTCTCTGTCGGTTCGATTACGACGCGGCGCGCGTCGCCTTCTCCGGTGCTGTACGTGCGAACGCCAGGATAGTCGGCCAAGGTCACGTGAATCGTCCGGCGCTCGTGCGACGGCATTGCGTTCAGCCGAACCCGCTTGTGTTCTCTCACCACGCTCTCCGCGGTGGTGAGAGAGAACTGGATCAACTCGGCGCGTCGACGCTTCACCGCTCCATTGACGTCGAGGATGACTTCTACATCCTTGCTTGTCTTGCGCCGTAACGCAGCGCGAAGCAGATGTTCGAGCGCGGTGAGCAGCGGTCGCTCCTCGGACAACGTGAACAGGCTTCCCATCAGATTCACGTACACGGAGTCGTCGGCGTCGACGTCCACCTCGTAGGTGGCATCCTCATCGAGGATCGTCAGCAGTTCGGCGAGATACGCCTCGACCTCACTCTTCAGTTCCCCCATCGCTCTCCCCTACGTCCGACGCGTCCAGCGTTCCGACGCCCGCCATTGCGTGCTTGCGGTCCGCGTTCGCCATCTCGCGGTTGATGATCATCTGCTGTCCGACTTGCGTCGCCGTCGTGAGCAGGTAGTACAGCCAAAGCCCGGCGGGGAACCGCCACAGGAAGAACGCTAACATGATCGGCATCAGGAACCCGATGTACTTCTGCCCCTTTGCCCCGTCGCGGGACGTACTCGGCGACATCAGCCACTGCTGGACCAGCATGATGGCCGTCGTCAGAATAACCAAAACGAAGGTTGGATCGGCCAAGCTCAGGTCGGGAATCCACAGGAAGCTCGGCGAGATGTGGATTAGTTCACTCGTGTACAGAAGACCGCGCCAGATGATGATGATGATCGGAAGCTGAATCAACATCGGAAGGCATCCGCTCATCGGATTCACGCCTTCCTTCTTGTACAACTCCATGATCTTCTGCTGCTGGAGCTGCTTTTCGTCCTTGAATCGCTCCTGGATCTGCTTCATCTTCGGCTGCATGCGCTGCATCTTGGCCATCGAGTGGTACTGCTTGCGCATCAGCGGGTACATCACAACGCGGAGCAAAACCGTGAACAGGATGATCGCCCATCCGTAGTTGCCCGTTACCCGGTACAGCCAGTTAAGGAAACGGATGACCCACGTCATGAGCTGCGACACCACACCCTGCTGATCGAGCTCCGCCAGTCCGGCATCCTCCATCAGGATGAACCGCCGACGGCCGCCGTACACGGAGAAGTCAAAAGCCGTGGACTCGTTGAGCGACAGCGTGACTCCATACGACACCGTGTCCGATGTCCTGATGTAGGGAAGGACCGACGTTCCGGCCGTTGGCTGAAGAAAGAAGACAACCGCCTTGTCCATCAAGCCGACGCCGTCGAACGAGCCGATCGAACCAGCGTCGAGGAGGCTTTGGCTGCGCTGCCCGTCGTACAGGTAGTACCGTTCGGGGTCCTCATCCGACGGGGTGTAGTCCGCCATCACCAGCGACAGTTCGGTAATGCCCGATGTTCCCGGATCGATCGAGATCGTGACCCCGACGATGTAAATGCGATCCGTGTAGAACGTGTACGTTTTCGTAACCGCCGCGCCGCCGATCGAACCAACGAACGTGACGTGAAGCGTTCCGTCTTCGTCCTTCACCGGCTCCTGGAGTTCGTACTCGCCGTCTTCCAGCCCGTCGGCCGACAGACTGAACGGGTACCCGACATTCTTCACGTACTGCCGCGTGAGTGTGTCCACCTGCGTGATCGTTCCGGCCACAAGCTCCATCTGCGATGCGCCGTACGGCGCGAAGGTCAGGAACAGGCTACGTAGGGCTCCGCCGTCCTCACTGAACACGTAGCTGGCAAACGGGGTGGTAACTTCGATCGTTCGGTATCCGGCATACTCCTCGTTGGCCTCATAGTTGTGCGTGATCTCCGATTCGGCCGCCGCGGCCGAGAAGGAAAGCACGAGTAGAGCGATGATCGCTCCGATCAGTACGGTTCGGCGATGTCCCACAATAACCTCCTAACAGAACCAAAAGGGTATCGCGGGGCGAAGAGGCGCGCAACTTCGTTGAATAGGGCATTCGGATGCACTACACTCCCGACCGTCGATGTTCACTGGAATTGTGGAAGACGTCGGGGTCGTTGCAACCCGTTCCACAGGATGTGTTGACATCGCCGTCTCCGACCGGTTCCTCCGTAACGTATCCCTCGGGGGGAGTGTCGCGGTCAACGGCGTTTGCCTAACGATTCGCGAGATGCTGTCAAACGGATTCCGCGCCGACGTCAGTCCCGAGACAACCCGGCAAACTACACTGGGCTCGCTCCGATCCGGACGCCGCGTCAACCTGGAGCGACCGCTTACCCTCGATCGGGGGCTCGACGGACATTTGGTCCTGGGGCATGTGGATACGATCGGACGAATCTCCGCGCTGTACCGGGACGGCGACGCGTGGGCGCTGCACGTTTCGTTTCCGCCGTCGTTCGCACAGTACGTCGCAGAGAAGGGGTCGATTGCGGTTGACGGAATCAGTCTGACGTGTTTCGCGGTCGAGCCAGACGTGTTCCGCTGTTCCGTGATTCGGGAGACGATGGAACGGACCACGCTGTCCGAGCGTCACAGCGGCGATCCGGTGAATCTCGAGTTCGACATCCTGGCGAAGTACGTCGAAAGGACGATGACGAATGTTCACCGCCATTGAAGAGGCAATCTCCCGGTTTCGATCCGGTGAGATGTTGATCCTCGTCGACGACGAGAATCGCGAGAACGAAGGGGATCTGATCGTCGCCGCCGAGCACGTAACATCGAACGCCGTCAACTTCATGGCACGGTATGGACGGGGGCTCATCTGCGCACCGATCACCGAGGGCCGTGCCACACAGCTCGGACTAGCTGCGATGTGCCCGGAGAATACGGCGCTTCACGGCACGCAGTTCACGGTGTCGATCGATGCGTCCAGCGACATTTCGACCGGGATCTCCGCACACGATCGCGCACACACGATTCGACTGCTGGTCGAACCGGACACGACACCGAACGACTTCGCCCGCCCCGGGCATATCTTCCCGCTCGTCGCCCGAGCCGGCGGTGTGCTGCGCCGGGCCGGTCACACCGAGGCGACGGTCGACCTTGCCCGTCTCGCCGGGCTGAACCCGGCCGGCGTGTTGTGCGAAATCCTCAATGAGGACGGAACCATGGCGCGACTGCCGCAACTCGAGACGTTCGGGAACAAGCACGGGCTGGCAATCGTCAATATCGCGGATCTGATCGAGTATCGGAAGCGCACGGAGCGGCTGGTCCAGCGAGTTGCCGAGGCTGAGCTGCCGACCCGGTTCGGCACATTCCGCATCGTGAGCTACACGAGCCCAATCGAAGACGAGGAACACGTCGCGCTCGTCAAGGGAGACGTCACCGGAAAGGACGACGTGCTGGTGCGCGTACACTCCGAATGTCTAACCGGTGACGTGTTCGGTTCGTACCGTTGCGACTGCGGAGCCCAACTCGCGTACGCACTGGAGAAGATCAATGAAGAAGGCATCGGTGTGGTCGTCTACATGCGGCAAGAGGGACGCGGTATCGGACTGAAGAACAAGGTCTGTGCGTACCGCTTGCAGGACCAAGGGCTGGACACCGTCGAAGCCAACGAGCAGCTCGGATTCGCGGCAGATCTGCGCGACTACGGAATCGGGGCACAGATCTTGTGCGATCTTGGACTGTCGACGATCCGCCTCCTGACGAATAACCCAAGGAAGGTTGTGGGGCTTTCCGGCTACGGATTGACGATCACGGAGCAAGTCCCGATCGAGATCCCGCCGAATTCGTACAACCGCGACTACCTGAAAACGAAAAAGGAGAAGCTGGGGCACCGTCTGAACCAAGTCTGAGCGAACCCGCGAACGGAAGCATCGGGTGTTGCGTACAATAGACCGGAACCGTCCACACCCACGGGAGGGAGAATCATGGGCAAGGTATTCGAAGGGAAACTGAGCGGAGAAGGACTTCGGATCGGAATCGTCGTCAGTCGCTTCAACGACCTGATCACGTCCCGCCTTCTCGACGGCGCGCTCGATCGATTGCGTCGATCCGACGTGCCCGACGCATCGACCGACGTGTGCTGGGTGCCGGGATCGTTCGAGGTTCCGCGCGCGGCGAAGGAGATGGCGGCAACCGGCCGCTACGACGGAATCGTCGCACTCGCTGCGGTGATTCGCGGGGCCACACCGCACTTCGATTACGTGGCCGCAGAAGTCAGCAAGGGGCTGGCCAAGGTGAACCTCGATGCCGAAGTCCCGGTTACGTTCGGCGTAATCACGTCGGACACCATTGAACAGGCGATCGAACGCGCCGGCACCAAGGCGGGGAACAAGGGCGTGCAGGCGGCCGAGAGCCTGATCGAGACCATCAACGTCCTACGCGAACTGAAATGACAATTCCGCCGGTCCGCGGAATGAATGACATCCTCCCGGACGACATCGGGTGGTGGATGAAGGCCGAAGCCGCGATGCGCGAGATTGCACGGCGATACCACTACCGCGAGATCCGTGTACCCATCGTGGAGCACACCGAGCTGTTCGCCCGCGGAGTCGGCGAAGCAACCGACATCGTCGGCAAAGAGATGTACACCTTCGATGATCGCAAGGGACGGAGTCTCACGCTGCGCCCGGAGGGCACGGCATCAATCGCTCGCGCGTACTTGACCCATGGATGGCAGACGCAGGACCCGTTCCAAAAGCTGTTCTACCTCGGACCGATGTTCCGGTACGAGAAACCGCAGAAGGGACGGATGCGGCAGTTCCACCAGTTCGGTATCGAGGTGTTCGGATCGCTCGACCCGACCGTCGATGCGGAAGTGATTGGATTCGCGTGGTCGCTGATGCGCCTGCTCGGTCTGGAAGACCTGTGGCTACGGCTGAACTCGATCGGCTGTAGCGAAGACCGAGAACGGTACCGCGGGATTCTCCACGAGCACTTCACTCCCTCGATCGGTCGGATGTGCGCAGACTGCAAGCGTCGACTGGAAGAGAATCCGCTCCGGATCCTCGACTGCAAGGAGGCGATCTGTCAGCCGTTCATCGACGAAGCTCCCGGATCGGCCGACCACCTGTGCTCCGAATGCGCCGATCACTTCGCCGCGGTGCGCGAATGGCTCGATCGGCTCGGGTTGGCGTACGAGATCGACCCCCGCTTGGTGCGTGGGCTCGACTATTACACACGCACCGTGTTCGAACTCATGAGCAAGGATCTCGGCGCCCAGGACACCCTGCTCGGCGGCGGTCGGTACGACGGCCTGGTCGAGATGCTCGACGGGCCGCCGACACCGGGCGTTGGATTCGCCGGCGGATTCGAACGCCTCGTGCTCATCCTGCAAGAACGCGAAAGCCAGGAGGCCGGCGTAGGCGAGCGGCTCGATCTCTTCGTCGTCACACTCGGAGACGAAGGCCGCCGGTACGGCATCACACTTGCCGAGCGACTCCGCAGCTTCGGAATCTCCGTCGACATCGATCATCGCGGCCGCGCGCTGCGCAAACAGATGAGCCTCGCCGATCGCACGCACGCGCGATACGTGCTGGTCGTCGGGGAAGACGAGGCGAAAACGGGCACCGGGAAGCTCAAGACGATGGACACCGGTGAGGAATCGGACGTGAACCTACACGCCGACACACTCGCTGAGCAGCTTCGTCCACCGTGTGACTGCAGCCGCGGCAGACATTCTTAACTCGAGAAGGAGCATGCTATGGACCTGAAGCTCGTGCCAATCGACAATCCGGATGCGCTCAATCTAATCCTCGGCCAGTCGCACTTCATCAAGACGGTCGAGGACATCCATGAGGCCCTGGTGAACACGGTCCCCGGCATTCAGTTCGGCCTGGCATTCTGCGAGGCGTCCGGTGACACACTGATCCGTCACTCGGGAACCGCCCCCGACCTCGAGCAACTCGCAGTCTCGAATGCGCAGGAAATAGGGGCCGGACACTCGTTTATCGTGCTGCTTCGCGACGCGTTTCCAATCAACGTGCTTTCCGCCATCCGGCGTGTGCCCGAGGTGTGCAGCATCTTCTGCGCCACGGCGAATCCGGTTCAAGTCGTGATTGCCGAGAGCGAACAGGGACGCGGGATCCTTGGCGTGATCGACGGATCGTCACCCAGCGGCGTGGAAGACGAAGCCGGCATCGCGTGGCGACAGAGCTTCTTGCGTAAGATCGGGTACAAGGCGGGGTAATCCGCTACGGCGTGCAGCCGGCGGTGTAGTCGAACGTGCCGCTCTCGATCACGTGTACGCCGTCTTCGGCCCACGTCTTGTTCGCCTGCTCCGCGCGGTACCCGTTGTCCCCGTCGCCGTGGGCGTCGGCGAGCACGGTCACGTCGTACCCAAAATCGAGCGCGCCCTGCACGGTGTCCGCAACGCAGTACGTGGTGAACAGGCCGACGACGATCACACGGGTGATTCCCAATTGCTCCAGTGTGGCGTGAAGCGGCGTAAGGTAGAACGCATTGGAAAACCGTTTAAGCATTACGATGTCGTCCTCGAGCGGCGCAATCGCATCCGGGAAGTCCAGCTCCTCCTCGCTGGCCGTCGCTGCATTGGCGAGATCCCGCGTGTACACGATCGTCAGACCGGCTTCACGCGCGTCGGCGAGTACGCCGACGAGTTTGTCGACGATGAACGTTCCGTCCACCGTAGTCGGTGTGCCGCCTTCGATCCACAGATTCTGCACGTCGATCACGAGAAGAGCGGTCATGCACTCGCGGCCAGCACTGGTGATGACGCCGCCGTCAGTAATGGCGCCGCTGTCTGTGACAGCGCTGACGCCCCCCACGGAGAGTAGCAGTGTGATTGATAGGACAAGGAGCATGCTGCCAGCGTTTCGCATTCGCTGTCACCCGTTTCTGTCAGTAGTCGTCGATCGTTGCGCAGGCTTCTGCATTGGAGCCGAGTGTATCCGATTCCGCGATCGCTGTTCCGTATCTACGCACGACCGTGCAGTCGGTTCCCGATGGGATGATTGTTTGATCCCCCGGGACTGCTACAGTAGACTGTCGGTCATTAACCGACTCCTTCGGGCCTTCTCGGAGGGATGCAATGAAGAGGATGATCTACCTAAGCTAGTGTTCGTCTCCGGACGCACGTTGTAGGACAGGCCGCGGCCTGTCGTCGGTTGGTGTCTTTCTGTTCCCCCGTTTGACCGTTCCCAAGGAGTCAGTATGTCGTCGCTTGCACTCAGCGTTGAGGGCGTGCGCAAGGTATTCCGTCGCCGGGACAAAACGTCTCGCCGGTCCCCTCTCCGTCGGCCGAAGACGGAGACCGTGATCGCTCTCAATTCGATCGACCTATCCGTTCATCGCGGGGAGGTATTCGGCGTTCTCGGGCCGAACGGATCCGGGAAGTCTACGCTGATCCGCCTCGTGTCCACGCTGCTCCTACCCGACAGCGGTTCGATCCGCGTGTTCGGCCATGACGTCGAGAAGGATCCGTTTGCGGTGAAGCGAATGATCAACCGTGTGTCGGTCGATGCAGCGTTCTTCAAGAAGTTCTCGCCGATTGAGAATCTGATGTACGCCGCCCGGCTGTACGGCCTGCCGGCAAGCGAAGCGCGGCTGGCAATGCGCAAGATCATGCTTCGACTCGGGCTGAAGGAGGAGACGTTCAACAATCCGATGGAACACATGAGTCGTGGGATGCAGCAGAAGGTTGCTGTGGCTCGCGGGTTTCTTACGTCGCCGATCCTCCTGTTGCTCGATGAGCCGACGACCGGCCTCGACCCACACTCCAAGCGCGATGTTCAGGCGTTCGTCCGCGAAATACAGACCACGCACGATGCCACCGTGCTCCTTACGACGCACGACATGGCCGAGGCAGATCGACTGTGCAGCCGAATCGCCATCATCGACGACGGCCGGATTGTGGCGTTGGATACGCCGGAGGAACTGAAGAAGAAGGTCCCGAGTGAGAACGGCCGCGAGACGAGCATGGAGGACGTGTTCCTTGCACTTACCGGCCGCACGTTCGCCGAAGCGGAAGGAGGGGAGGACGAGTGAACGTCTTCATCCGTGAAATGCGTGGGGCGTACGCATTTGTCGAACGCAATATCAATCTGATCAAGCGGTACTGGGGCTGGGAGGTCGTTTGGCTGATCTACTCGCTGGTCAACAGCCTGGCGGTCACGTACATCGGCGCCGGCATGGAGCGGATCAGCGGACAGACGCTCGACACGCAGTACTTGATCACGTATCTGCTCGTCGGCACGCTGATCTGGCAGTACCTATCGGTGATCTTCTACGCGATCAGCGAAATGATCGCGTGGGAACGCTGGGAGGGAACGATCGAGTACACGTTCATGGCTCCGGTGTCGCGAACGACCCACCTGGTGGGCACAACGCTGTTCGCGATCGGGTACGGAATCGTACGCACGTTGGTCATCCTGGCAATCGTGGCAACGTTCTTCCACCTCGATCTCGGCGGCGCGAACCTTATCGGCGCCATGCTGATGCTGCTCGCCGGCAGCGTTTCGTTCGTCGGCCTGGGGATCCTTGCCGCGGTTCTCCCGCTCTTGTATCCCGAGCGCGGCGCACAGATGACAAACGCGGTGGCGGCCATCCTGCTTCTGATCTCGGGCGTCTACTACCCGGTCGAAACGTTGCCCGGCTGGCTACAGGTCATCGCATCGGCGTCCCCGGCGACCTACGTAATCGAGGGTATGCGCTCTTGTTTGCTGCAAGGCGAGCCAACCGTGCGTTTGCTACCGACAATCGGGCTTCTGATCGGACTGGGACTGGCGATCATCGGAATCGGTCTGTTCATCTTCCGCCGTGTCGAAGCGTACGCCAAGCGTTCGGGCCGGCTGAAGCGAAGTGGCTAGCGGACCGCGCATTCTCGGTTAGCCGTGGAACCACGCGGGCCGCGCATCGTCGTCGAGTGTGCATTTACGCGGGGCGACTCCCGAGTCTTTGAGGGCCTGGGAGTTCTCTCCTCAAACTAGAGGACGGCCAAGTACGCGTCCACCTCGTACGGGTGAACGTGTGCGCGATAGCGATCCCACTCGATCCGCTTGTTTTCGATGAATTTCTCGAAGATGTGTTCACCGAGCGCATCGCGAACGAGTTCGCTTCCCCGCATCGCAGCAATCGCCTCGTTTAGGCTGCCCGGCAAGGTATCGATCCCGGCGGCAACCCGCTCATCCTCACTCATCGCAAACACGTCTCGTTCCACCGGGTCGGGCAGCGAATATCCTTTCTCAATCCCAGCCAATCCGGCGTGAAGCAATACGGCGAACGCAAGGTACGGATTGCACGCCGAATCCGGGGCGCGAAACTCGATCCGTGTTGCCGCTTCCTTCCCATGCTGGTACATCGGAATGCGCACCATGTTGCTCCGGTTGCGACACGACCAGGTGACGTACACCGGCGCCTCGTATCCGGGAACGAGCCGCTTGAACGAGTTGACCCACTGCGCGCACACCCCGGTAGTCTCCTTGGCGTGTGTGAGGATTCCGGCCAGGTAACCGCGTGCAGCCGCGGAGAGGTGAATCGGATCGTCGGAATCGTAAAACGCGTTTCGCCCGTCCTGTGTTGCCAACGACTGGTGCATATGCATCCCCGACCCGTTCTGCGCCGACATCGGTTTGGGCATAAACGTGGCGTGCACGCCGTTTCGTCGGGCGATCTCCTTGATCGCATAGCGGCTTGTTACGAGGTCGTCGGCCACGCGGAGCGCCTCATCGTGTCGCAGATCGATCTCCTGCTGTCCGGGCGCCACCTCGTGGTGTGCCGCTTCGACCGCCATACCGATTGCGTTGAGTCCACTCACCGTTTCGCGTCGGATCTCCGACGCCCGATCCTGCGGCGATAGGTCGAAGTAGCCGGCCACGTCGAGCGGCGTCGGCTCGCTTTCGGACCGGAAGTAGAAATACTCGAGCTCCGCCCCGACATGCATCCGGTATCCGGCTTCCGCGCCGCGCTTCGTCGCCCGCTTGAGCGCCCAACGCGGGTCGCCCTCGTACGGCGTTCCACCCGGCAAGACCACATCGCAGATCAGCCGACCTACGTCGTTCCACGGCAGAATC
>Ga0272442_10001558_pt1 | contig 34529 bp, 33 predicted proteins | sample SSMForm2O_FD_200262 | JGI IMG/M metagenome (GOLD analysis project Ga0272442, IMG submission 200262) | Marine sediment archaeal communities from Little Sippewissett salt marsh, Falmouth, MA, United States - SSM-Form-2O | ecosystem: Environmental > Aquatic > Marine > Wetlands > Sediment ... | reverse complement strand
CATGCTACTCACCTTCGATGGGGCCTTGGATGCTATTATTAAAAAATGTTGTGGATATTTACAGAGAGAAATTCAGAACTTCTAATTTCAAAACGCGGAATGTGGGTTGAAAGATCTGGGTATGTCGTCACAAAGGTTGCTACAGCATAACTTGAACGGGGGATTTACATACCAATCCGATCTATTCGGCCCTTATAGCCCCCACAACTACACGAAATGCATTTAAGCTATCGGCGATATGAATTAATTTTGGTGGTAAAAACATGAGGAAAGGGACATACACGGCAATTTGCCAGATCGCGGTAATAGCTTTATTCAGCTTGGCAGCCTTTGGCTCGGCTTACGAGGGCCAGGTTGAGGGCGACGAAATGGTCTTGAAGATAATGCAAAATGAAGATACCAATGATGTTGGGTTGGCGTATTCAGATTTGCTGAGCATGGCCTTGGTACAGTACGGTGAAGATTTCACGTGCTCCTCTGACATCCTGCTCAACTTCACAAACGGGACCATCACAAGTCTCGAAGCGATGTCCGCTGGAACATCTCTTGTTGTGCTAACTCAACAGAGCATAGATATGATCAATCAGTTCGAGCCCCCAGAAGAGTATCTCAATTGCTATAATTATACTCTTCTATCACTTGAGTATCTAAAGAGCTATGTGTTCTATCTATCCAAATTCTATGAGACAAGCAACAGCAGGTATATCATTCTGGCTAAAGAGTATTTGGATTTGAGCGGCGAATATTATGAAAAAGCTATCGAGGAGTCGTACTTCGTTGAGTAATCCGCGTGAAACGTCTTTTATCTGAAATCGAGATTGAAGGTGAAGTTCGGCCTTAACTCGGGATAGCTTAGAACAGATTTATAAAATTTGGATAGATGGGGCTCTGCATTGGGCCCCAATTCAAACCTTTACGACATAGGTCCCAGCGATTTTGTCGTGCCACCCTTGCCTCTTCTTGTCGATCAGAATCCAGATGTAGCCTAGGAGGAGCACCATCCCCGATATCTCCATCCCGACCCACCGAAAGAAGCCCTTTTTATAGCCGATCGGCTCGACCCCATCGGCCCGGATCAGCTTGATCTCCACCAGCTTCATCCCCGGAGTCTGCCCCTTTCCGAAGAAGTAGGTGAAGTATCCTATCCCTATTGCTGCCATCAGAATGTAAACCGCATAAAAGGTCGTCGAGAAGTCTCCGCCTGCAATCGCTTCCTCTTCGATCGGTACTCCGAAAAGAAACATCAGGGCGATGTAGATGATGCTCAAGACCACTCCGTCAACCAGGTAAGACGCCAGCCTCTGCCCGACGCCAGCAAGATCCAGATCCACTCTTTCAGCTTGGGGAACTGCTTCATCCATCTTCAACCACCAGCAAAAGATCTTTGTGAGTCCGCTAATATAAATATTTATCACATATAGAATTTAATGAAAAATGAAGAGAGATTGGCAAGATGCTGATCAGGAGAAGCAGGAGGAAAAGATGACAAAGGGCCTTGAGAGGTCAGACCTCCCAGGCTGCGATCACCTTCTCGATGTTCACGTAGTCTCTCCTTCCTTTGTTCTCCAGGACCAGCACGCCGTCGGCGGAGCCGACAACTTTGCCGCGGAGGCGCTGGTTTCCGTCCCCGCCGAAGTAGACCTCTACTTCCTTGTTCCACAGATGCTCTGATACGAACTTATCCATCATGGATTCCTCACCTCAAAGAAGCTCTTTGACAATAAAACGGCTCTAAACTAGATATAACTTGTGGTTATGCCCTAAATTAGGGTTAAAATCAGAAAAAACAAACCAAAATTTAAATCAACTTGATTAAATGATTTTAAGTCGGATCAACCAGGGTTGATGATCTGAAAATGTTTCATCAAGTCAAATCGAGTTTAAATGGCAGAAACGAAGGCAAAAAGAGGAGATGCCCATCTTTTGGGCATCTCGGTTTTATAACATATATTCGGGGCCCGTGCCTCTGACCTATAGCGGCTGGCCCGGTGAGGGCATCCAGACGTGGATCTGATAATTCTCGGGAGTTTCTCCCTCCTTTCCTACGGACTTGAGGGTCCAGGTCCCGGGCAGGGGCGCTGAGATGGTCAGGATGCCAGAGGTGGTGCGATCGACCTCGATCCCGCCGGGGTTGAGCAGTCTCAGCTCGTGGTCGCCGTCCTGACTGGCGGCGTATATGAACATCATATCCACGTCCTCGGGGATCAGGATCGAGTGGTCCACCACATCACCCCTGGATATCTCACCCACCATCGAGAGGGTCGATGGCGCAGGCGGGAGGCCGACGGGAGCGAGGGCCACCTGGGCCAGGAAGTGGCCGCTCTCTTTGATGCCCTGTCCGAGGATCCCCAGGGTCCAGTCCCCGGCCATAGGGCCGGTGACCGTCTTCGATCGGATCTGGTCAGAACCGTGCGAGGTCGAAGACCAGATCTGCTCCATCTCGGGGCTGAGGAGGACAACTTTCAGATCGTCGTCGCTGAGGGACCTGAAGTCGATCGCGAGGCCGGAGGTGTATTCGGGGACGGTGAGGGTGTACTCCTTCCCTTCGTCCTCACCGCCGACGTAGCCGATGATGAGATCGCTTCCGACTTCGGGATCGCTGGAGATGGGGTGGGGGCCATCGAGGATTCCTACCCAGCCAGAGTATCGGCCGCTCGACTTCACCCCTGACCCCAGAACCTCCAATGTCCACTGACCGGGCATGGGAAACTCGACCCCCGTCGATATGGGCTGGTCGGGGGAGTGGGACGATGCGGTCCAGACCCCCTCTCCTCGGGGGCTGTAGAGGGTGGCCCTCAGGTCGTCGTCGGTGAGGGTGGATAAGCCCAGGGCCAAAAATCCCGCGCTCTCGGGGACCTCTAAGCTGTAGGTGTGAATCTCATCGTCGTCCACCTGGCCAGAGAAATCGCCTCCGGACCCGAGGTCGATGGGCTCATGGCCGGTGGGCCTTTGTGGAAGGCCAGAGAGCTCAGTCCAGGAGATCTCAAACCTTCCGCTCTCCTTGACACCGGTTCCAAGGACTTCAACCTTCCAGGTTCCCGGCATGGGATAGTCCACCGTCTGTGATCTGACCTCATCGGGTCGGTGAGAGGTGGTGGTCCAGACCTCCTTTCCCAGGGGGCTTGAAAGGGTGATCTTCAGGTCGTCCTCGGAGAGGGTCTTGAATTCCAGCCATAGGCTGGCTGCGTTCTCTCCCACCTCGATCTCGGCGAATTCGATCTCGTCCTTTTTGACCGCCCCGGTGATGGTGCCGGATGACTCGCCCGACGCGATCATGGCCAGGCCAACGTAGCGGTTTGAGGTGTCGCCCCGGCCCGTAATCTTCAGGGACCACGTTCCCGAAGCTGGCTGAGGGGCCGTGAGGGTGATGTAATCATCCTCGCCCTCCTCGAAGATTCTGTCCTCAGGATCTCTGAGCTCGAAGCTGAGCTGTTCCCCGCTGACGCTCAGGATCTGGATGAAGAGCTCGGAGGCGTTCTCGGGGACGATGATCTCGTGGTATCTGCTCTCGCCCTTAGGGGCGTAGCCCTCGAAACGATCTTCGATCATCGACGTCGGATCGGCTGATCCGTAGGTGAGAGCCGAGGCCGAAGCTGCCATCAGCAAAATGACGAAAAGGGGACAAAAGAGGGAATCTCTCATGAAAGAGTAAATGGGCGGGACTAAAATAAAGATTTTGTCTTTTTGACGGAGATCCGATGGGCGGAGGGTTAAGCTGGCCTTTACTCTTCTCCTTCCTGATCATATGAGACCCGCGGCCTTCCAGATCCCGAGAACGTCCCTGAGTCCTTCCAATCCACCCTCTTCCTCCTTTTTATCGCGTCCTCTACCGCCTCTCTTATGATGTAGCCGGCTTTGTGGAGGATGGTGTCCTTCAGTTCTGGGTCCTGGTCCATGCTGGCGGTGCAGGGGTAGGCGTGGTGGGCCTCAGAGATCCTCTCTCGAAGGTCCTCCTGATCGGTCTCAAGGCCAGTCATCCTCTTGGCGACGTACCAGGTGGAGCCGCAGGGGGCGGACCTGATGACGTTGGCGGCAAGGATAGTCTCCTTTTCTCCCCGGCTCTTCTGAGTGACCATCTCGATTTTGGGCTCGCCGAAGTGGGCTTTCTCCATGAAGGCCGATATCGTCGGCATCGCCGGATCGGGCGCGAGGGCGCAGAAGGGCTTGGCGAAGGCGGCCTCCAGGCCGATCTTCGATGCCTCCTCTGAAAGCTGGGTCCGCAGTCCCAGGGGGAGCTCTTTGGGGCTCTCGGACCCGCCGATGATCCCCTTGTATCCTTTCTCCTTCAATTCGGGCAGAAGGCCGAAGATTATGTCGGGGTGGACGTTGACCACGATGGCGATATCTGCCTCTGGTATGTCTTTCGGGATGTAAGGGTCGACGTCGTCGAGAAAGTCATCCAGGGTCTCAGGGTCGGGCATCTCGATGATGGAGACGAGATCGTCGGCCATGCTGTACTTTCCGGACTTGCAGAGGGTGCAGGCATCGCCGCAGGATATGCAGAAGCCCGAGAAGTTGATCAGGTTTCCGATGAGGGTTTTTCCGAACTCCCCGCTGTAGAAGACCACGACCTTCATACTATCCTTATTTGGAGGCCATCTTATCTATCCTTTGTCCCCCTTTGTCCCCCTTTGTTCCGACGTCGGAGTCCGCAATCCCAGTTACCAGCTCTTTCAGCCCTGTGACCTCGTCGGCGAGCTCTTGAAGGGATATCTCTTCGCCTTCGACGTCCAGGGCGACGATTCCCCAGGGTCCGAGGGCGACCACGGCCTTCGCCCTCTTTCTAGCGGCAAAGGCCGCCCTCTCGCCCCGGACCTTCGAGAATGAAAATACCTCGACCACGGGTATGAGGGTCGCATCCCCCACCTTGAGGGGGTCGTCGACCGCAAGCGTCATCCGATTCATCTGATCACCATTTATCTATAGTCGCGTTTTTGTACAAAAATGGAGAGGGTGAGAGGATGGGAAACGATCTAGGCAGAATAGAGCCCCGGCTTCTCTGGGGCCATTTCAATGAAATAAGGAAGATCCCCCGCTGCTCCAAGCACGAGGGACTGGCGGCGGAGTACGTCGTCAGAGTTGCAAGGCGGCTGTGGCTCAACTGCAAAGTGGACGGGGCCGGAAACGTGGTGGTGAGAAAGGCCGCCACCCCCGGAAGGGAGGCCTCTCCGACCGTCCTCCTCCAGTCCCACCTGGACATGGTCTGCGAGAAGAACAAGGACGTCGACCACGACTTTTCAAGAGACCCCATCGAGGCAGTCGCCGAGGACGGCTGGGTCTCGGCGAGAGGGACCACCCTGGGGGCGGACAACGGGATCGGGGTCGCGGCGGCTCTAGCCGTCCTGGAGGACCCCGAAGCGGTCCACGGACCTCTGGAGCTTCTCTTCACCGTCGACGAGGAGGATGGGATGTCCGGGGCGAGGGGGCTATTGGAGGAGGAGATCGGGGCAAAGATGCTGATCAACCTGGACACAGAAGACCCCCACGCCATCTACGTGGGGTGCGCCGGGGGCGAGAACTCTCACCTTCGCCTCCCCGTTCGATGGGTCCGTCCTGACCAGGCCGGAGCGGTGGCGGCCTTCGAGGTGGTCCTCAAGGGCCTCAAGGGAGGCCACTCGGGGGTCGACATCAGCCTGGAGAGGGGTAACGCCATCAAGCTTCTGGGATTCCTCCTCTGGGAGGCGGGGGAAAAAGTTCCCCTCAGCCTCGCCTCCATCAGGGGCGGGGACAAGCACAACGCCATCCCCCGGGAGGCGGAGGCCCACGTCGTCTTGCCCCGGGAACGGGGGGAGGAGTTCTGCTCCCTGGTGGAGGCGGCTAGCCGCGCCCTTCAGGAGGAGTACGGGAAGGTGGACCCGGGCATCGTAGTGGAGATGAGGCCCCTGGAAGTTCCGGAGAGGGCGGCGTCCCTGGAGGACTCGAAGCGGGCCATAAGCCTGATCAGAGCTCTTCCAAACGGGATCATCCGCTGGAGCCCTGAGATTACCGACCTTGTCGAGACCTCGACGAACCTCTCGGTCGTCTTCACCGAGGAGGATCACGTATTCTTTCAGCTGGCCTCCCGGTCGTCGTCCAGGGTCGGCCTGAAGATTACGACGGGGAGGATTCGGGCGGTTGCTAGGCTTGCGGGAGCCAGGGTCGAGAGGGGGGACAGGTATCCGGGGAGGCGTCCCAAGCTCGATTCAAAGCTCCTCGCAGCCTGCAAGGCCGCCCACAAGGACCTATTCGGCCGCGAGCCGGAGGTGAAGTCGATTCACGCGGGCCTGGAGATAGGGACCATCGGGGAGAAGTTTCCGGAGATGGAGATGGTATCTCTTGGTACGACGATCGAGCATCCCCACTCCCCGAATGAGAGGGTGAAGATCTCGGCGGTGGAGGAGTTCTACCGGTTCGTCCTCGCGGCGCTGGAGAGGATCTCGGAGATGGAGGGCTAGGGTAAGAGGGGGCAGGAATTGAAAGTTGACCCTGCAAGCAGATAGAACGATATGCTCTGAGTAATTGGCTCACAAGGATCTTGCAACGGTTTGCCGCCATTTCGGGTTTGCTCACTCTAGACGAGGGCGACCCATCTCATCTGGCTGAAATATCCTTGCACGTCTGATCAGATTTCCTCTAATGGTGGGCTTTTGGCTCGCGCAGTTTTCATCACGCCGAGCCAAAGGTTTATCGTAAGTGCTGACAAAAGGGTGGCCCGATGAGTAACGAGGCTGATACCTGTCGAAAGTACGTCGAGCCCAAGCTCGCTCAAGCAGGTTGGGAAGATCCTCCTCATTCCATCGCAGAGCAGAGGGCGTTCACCGACGGGCGGATCGTCGTGACCGGAAGTAAAGTAAGGAGGCGCAAACAGAAACGCGCAGACTATCTGCTTCGTTACAACCGTGATTTAACGCTGGCAGTCGTCGAGGCGAAGGCGAGTTACAAGTCGGCTGGGGACGGGATGCAGCAGGCGAAAGAGTACGCAGAGATGCTCGGTCTCGAGTTTGCCTATTCCACCAATGGCGAAGGGATCGTCGAGTTCGACTATACAACCGGGATCGAAAGGGCCCTGGATGCCTTTCCAACCCCGAGCCAGCTCTGGTCGCGGCTGAGCTCTCATGAGGGGATTGGAGACGGGAAGGTTGCGGAACGCTTTTTGGCGCCCTTGGACCCCCGGACCGGAAAAACGCCCCGATACTATCAGGAGATCGCCATCAATCGCGTTGTTCAGGCGATATTGAAGGGAGACAAGCGGATTTTGTTGACGATGGCGACGGGGACCGGAAAGACCTTTGTCGCTTATCAGATCTGCTGGAAGCTCTGGAACTCTCGCTGGAACCGGTCCGGCAGGTACAGACGGCCGAAGATCCTCTACCTTGCAGATCGGAACGTTTTGATTGACGATCCGAAGGACAAGACCTTCGGCAAGTTCGGGAAAGCTCGCTGGAAGATCGAGAAGGGCGAGGCGAAGAAGAGCAGGGACATCTACTTTTCAACCTACCAGTCCATCGCCGAGGACGAGCGTCGGCCCGGCCTTTACAAGGAGTATGCCTCAGACTTCTTCGACCTGATCATAGTCGACGAGTGCCACAGGGGCAGCGCCCGGGACGAGAGCAACTGGCGCGAGATTCTGGAGTATTTCGAGCCGTCTTATCAGCTGGGTATGACAGCAACGCCTCTTCGAGAGGAGAACCGGGATACCTATCGTTATTTCGGAAAGCCGGTTTATGAATACAGCCTGAAGCAGGGGATCGAGGACGGATTTCTCGCGCCTTATCGGGTTCATCGGATTGTCACGGAGTACGACGCCGAGGGCTGGCGGCCCACCCAAGGGCAGATCGATCGGTACGGCCGGGAGATCCCCGACGGGGTGTACGGCACCAAAGACTTCGATCGGATCATCGCTCTGAGGGCGAGAACGGAGGCGATCGCCCGCCACCTGACCGGCTTTTTGAACGAGACGGATCGGTTCGCAAAGACGATGATATTCTGCGTCGACCAGGAGCACGCCGACGAGATGCGAAGGGCGATAAACAACCTGAACGCTGACCTCGTGGTGGATTATCCGGATTACGTCTGCCGGGTGACCTCGGAGGAGGGGGATGTGGGGCGGGGCCATCTCAGCGACTTTCAGGATGTGGAGAGCAGGGTTCCCGTGATCCTGACCACCTCGAAGCTTCTTTCCACGGGGGTTGATGCACCGACATGCAAGAACGTTGTCCTGGCGAGGGTGATCAGCTCCATGACCGAGTTCAAGCAGATCATCGGGAGGGGAACGCGGGTTCGGGAGGACTACGGCAAGCTTTTCTTCAGCATTCTGGACTACACCGGGTGCGCCACCCGGCTCTTCGCCGATCGCGAGTTCGACGGAAAACCGGCCATCGTCACCACGGAGGAGATGGACGAAGAGGGGAGGACGAAAGGCGGTTCAAAGAAGGTCGTCCAGCCCGAAGAGGAGGGCGGCGGCGAAGGCGAGTCAGGCGAGGGGACCCCGGAGATATTCGAGCCTCCGGAGGGTGGGCCTCGGAAGTACTACGTCGACGACGGGTACGTGGAGATCGTAGCCCAGGTGGTCCACGTCCTGGCGGAGGACGGGAGCCTCCTCCGGAAGGTCAAGCTGACGGACTACACCGCGGAGAAGGTGAGGACCTTCTATCCAGCCTCGGAGCTTCAGGAGAAGTGGGCGGACCTGGAGGAGCGGGCCGAGATCATATACCAGCTGGATAAGAGGGGAATAGACTTCGATGAGCTGGCGGAGGCGGCGGGGAGGCCGGAGGCCGATCCCTTTGACCTCCTCTGTCATCTCGCCTACGATGCCCCGCTTCTCACCCGGCGGGAGAGGGCGGAGAAGCTGCGGAAGAACAAGAAGGACTTCTTCGACCGGTACGGCCCGGAGGCGAGGGCGGTCTTGGAGGAGCTGCTCGAAAAGTACGCCGATCACGGGATAGCGGAGTTTGAGATCCCCGAGGCTCTGGAGCTTCCGCCGATCTCGGGCTACGGGAACGTGATGGAGATCTCGGGGTTCTTCGGCGGACCGGAAAGGTTAAGGGAGGCGGTCAGAGAGCTGCAGTCGCTCTTGTATGTGGTGTAGGGTGAACTAGCGATGGCTCGGAGAAGGACAGCGAAGAAGGCGGACCGCCCCCTGACGACGGCCCAGAGGCTTGGAAGCATCGTGAAGTCGGCGCGGGACATCATGCGAAAGGACAAGGGGCTGAGCGGTGAGCTGGACCGTTTGCCGATGCTGGTCTGGGTGATGTTTCTCAAGTTTCTCGACGACACCGAGAGGATTCGGGAGACTGAAGCGCAGATCCGGGGCGAGAGGTTTGTGCCCGCCATCGAGCATCCCTACCGGTGGAGGGACTGGGCCGCAGATCCGGGCGGGATAAGCGGTCCCGAGCTGATCTCCTTCATCAACAACGATGACGTGATGCGGCTCGATGGGAAGAGGGGGCCGGGGCTCTTCGCCTATCTGCGGAACTTGCACGGCTCCGAGGAGCGAGACCGGCGGGACGTCATCGCCGAGGTCTTCAGGGACACCAACAACCGGATGATCAGCGGCTATCTCCTCCGGGACGTGATCAACAAGGTCGGCGAGATCCACTTCGACTCCTCGGAGGAGATTCACGTCATGGGCCACCTCTACGAGTCGATGCTGAAGGAGATGAGGGACTCTGCCGGGGATTCGGGGGAGTTTTACACGCCGAGGCCGGTGGTCAAGCTGATGGTGGCGGTGACCGACCCGAGGCTCGGGGAGATGGTCTTAGACCCTGCCTGCGGGACGGGCGGGTTTCTCGCGGAGTCGTACCTGCACCTTGAAAATCAGTGCGAGACGGTGGAGGATCGGGAGGTCCTCCAGAAGAGGAGCATCTTCGGCGGGGAGGCGAAGCCGCTGCCGTACATGCTCTGCCAGATGAACCTGCTCCTTCACGGGATGGAGTCGCCGGAGATTGATTCCGATAACAGCCTCCGATTCAACATAAGGGAGATCGGCGAGAAAGATCGGGTGGACGTGATCCTGACGAACCCGCCCTTCGGGGGCGAGGAGGAGCGGGGGATATTGACGAACTTTCCCGACGACAAGCAGACGGCGGAGACGGCCCTCCTGTTCCTGCAGCTGATCATGAGGCGGCTCCGGCGCCACCCCAAGCCCGGCAGGGCCGGCGTCGTCGTTCCGAACGGGACGTTATTCGGCGACGGGGTAGCCGCTCGGATCAAGGAGGAGCTTCTGAAGGAGTTCAACCTCCACACCATCGTGCGGCTCCCGAACGGGGTCTTCGCCCCCTACACATCGATTCCCACAAACCTCCTCTTCTTCGACCGGTCAGGCCCCACCAAAGAGATCTGGTACTACGAGCACCCCCTCCCCGAAGGGAGGAAGAACTACACCAAGACGAAGCCCCTCTCGTTCGAGGAGTTCGCGTCGCTCCTGGATTGGTGGAAGGATCGCGAAGAGAACGGCCTCTCCTGGCGGGTTTCCGTCGATGACGTCCTGAAGTATGACGAGTCAGGAAACCTCGTCTCGGCGAACCTGGACATCAAGAACCCGGACGGCGGCGAGAAGCTGAAGCACCTTCCGCCCGAGAAGCTGGTGGAGAGCATCCTCGCAAAGGAGGAGCGGATCATCGAGATCATGGACGAGATCAAGTGGGTGCTGGGGGAAGGGGCGAGATGAGCGCCGAGTGGCCGAAGGTGGCGCTTAATGAAATTTTACAGCCCATAGAACGCCGGGAAGATGTTGTTCCCGGAAAGGTGTACAGACAGATCGGGGTCAAACTATGGGGCATGGGGGCCTACGAACGCGAACCACTTGACGGAAGTCAAACAAGATATAAAACGCTATCAAGCGTTGAAGCTGATGACGTTATCGTAAACAAGATCTGGGCGCGAAATGGGAGCGTCGCCGTTGTAACGGAGGATCTTGCAGGCTGCTTTGGGTCGAATGAGTTCCCAACGTTTGCTCCTTTCAGAGAGAAAATACTGCCTCGCTGGTTTCATTGGTTCACAAAAACTCCAGGCTTCTGGAGTCAGTGTGACGAGAAATCACGCGGTACCAGCGGAAAGAACCGAATTCGGCCAGAGCGATTCTTGGAAATAGAAATCCCCCTCCCATCCCTAGACGAGCAGCGCCGGACGGTGGCGCGGATCGAGGAGCTGGCCGCCAAGATCGAGGAGGCGCAGAAGCTCCGGCGGCAGGCGGCGGAGGAGGCGGAGGCACTTGTAATATCTTCATTATCAAATATATTTGGTTATATTTTTCCAGATCGACTTCCAGATGGTTGGACGTGGAAGTCTCTTAGCGACTTGATACTAAACAAAAACCAGGGTATGACAACAGGTCCTTTCGGGACTTTGCTTCAAAAATCGGAGATTTTAGAAAATGGTGTTCCGATTCTTGGAATCGCTAATGTTCAAGCAAATCGGTTTATATCCGGTTTTGTGGATTATGTGAGTCCACAAAAGGCGGATTTTCTTTCATCTTATTGGTTGGAGTCTGGAGATATAGTTGTAGCGAGATCTGGAACTGTCGGGCGGAGTTGCGTTGTTCCCGATGGATTAAATCCCGCACCAATCATGTCTACAAATTTGATCCGGATACGCCCAAATACAAATGATTTTTTACCAGAGCTTCTCTGTATGCTACTAAACGGGTCTCGACTTGTAGAACGTCACAAAGACTCTGAATGTAGGGGTTCTTCAAGAAACTTCTTCACTCAAAAAATCTTATCAAAACTTCAAATTCCAACTCCTCCCATCGACGAACAGCGCCGCATCGTCGCCCGCCTCGACGAGCTCCAGGCCCAGGTCGACGGGCTCAAGAGACACCAGGTCCGGACGGCGGAGGAGCTGGACGCGCTCCTCCCGTCGGTGCTGGACAGGGCCTTCAGGGGCCAGCTCTGATCCTGCGCCGCTGGGGAGTATTTAAGATATTTTATTTTACAACCTCTCTGAAAATCCACTTACTCTGCCCGGCATGTGAAGATGCTGTAGTGGAGCCAGGCGGTGAACCCCTCGCCCGTCGAGGTGAAGACCCCCGGCCGCTCGCAGAACTCCCGCCCCACTTCCTTCCGGATCGAGGCCACCTGTGCAGCGCTCAGCTCGTACCTCTCGGCGAGGTCGCCGGAGTCGAGCTGCAAGGGCGGAGCCACCCGGACCTCGCTGAGGGAGAAGCCCGCCTTATCGAGCGCCGCCTCAAGCTCGTCGATGGTGAAGTACCACTTCTCGGTCCCCATCATCTCGTAGATCCGGTTGAGGCAGGTGGCATCTCCCCCGTCGGCGAAGCAGGCCGACTGGTGGACGAATAGTTCACCCTCACAGAGCTGGCCGCGCAGGTGGCAGAGGAGGGGGAGAAGGCCCGAGTTTCCGAAGTAGTGGAGGAGGGACCTCGCCACCAGGAGAAGGCGCTGGTCTTCCTCCACGAGATCCCGGCGGGCGACGTCGGCGGCCGAGGCGAAAAGCCGCTCGATCCTCCCGTCATTGCAGGCCGAGAGCTGCCGATCGGAGACGTCCACGTCCACCAGCCGGACTCCGGGAAGTGGGCGCCGTCTCAGAAGCTCTTTGAGGAGAAAGCCGGTCCCGCCGCCCAAGTCTGCGATGGTATCGGGGCGGACGGCGTCGACGGCTGAGTGGGTGGCAGCGGTCAGAGGCTCTGCAACCTCAGGGTCGGAGAAGTAGCGGTGGTGGAAGCTCCCCCAGCGCTGACCGTGGATCTTCATCTCCCTTCTGAGCGAATCCTCTTCGCTGGTCAATCGTTTCTCCTGCGGAGGTTGCGTTTGTCTCATTTGCTGTCCCCACGCATTGCCGATAAACTGCCGATATATTGCCGATAAATTGCCGATAACTTGTAGGACCTCCCTCGCTTCGAGGGGTCCGCCACCAACAGCCAGCCGTCTTCGATCCACCCGTTGATGAGCACTCGCGCCATCCGGCGAGAGAGCCCCAGGGCCTCTGCGACGTCAGAGGTCTTGATCCTCTCCATCTTCGAAAAGAGGGCGAGAACTGCTCTTGCCCGAGGGTCCAGTCTTCGAAGCTCCTCGGGCTCCGTAGGGACTCCCTCCCTTGCAGAGCGAAGGGCCTCGTCCTTGGCCATGCGAAATACTCCGGCGGTCGTCTCGATGAAGTACTCCAGCCAGGGGGTGAGGTCCGCCTCCTCTCTCCCCTCGTAGTAGTTGTGATGAGGATGGGTGGCAAGAGCTCGGTAGTACCCTTCGAGGTCCTGGGAGTGGTACTCTTCCAGGGAGAAGAAGCCGTTCAATCCGTATCCGCCCCGATGGAGGATGAAGGTCGCCAGCAGGCGGGCGGTCCTGCCGTTCCCGTCGTAGTAGGGGTGGATCGTCACGAACTGGTAGTGGACCAGGGCGGCGATGAGGGGGACGGGAACCCCCTCCTTCTCCGCTTCCTGGGCCCATCTCACCATCGCCGCCATGAGGGCAGGGACGTCTTTTGCCTCCGGCGGGAGGTAGACGATGGCTCCCGTCGCGGAGTCTCTGATCACGTTCTGGCCGTCCCGGTAGGGCGTCGGCTTCTGCCTTGCAACCGAGCCCTTTGTCACCAGGGCGTGGAGGCGGCGGATCAGCTCCTCGGAGAGGGGCTTCTTCTCGGCGGCCCACTCTTCGACCCTCAGAAGTGCCGCCCAATAATTTCGCACCTCGGCGACGTCCCTCTCTCTTCCTTCGATCTCCTGGCCCGATATCGCCTCCTCCGCCTCGGCGAGGGTCAGCCGGTTGCCCTCGATCCGGGTGGAGTGGTGGGTCGACCGGAGGCGGGCCCGGCGGCGAAGCTCCGCCTCGGCGGCGAGGGGGAGAGGCGTCTCGGCTACCACTGCTCTCGCGGCCTCGATCTCCATCAGGCCCCGGGCTATGGCGGGGGTGATGACGTAGTGGGGGTGCCAGCGGGGTGCGGTCATTGATGAGCTCTCGTGTTGGAGAATATGGAAGTTTGTCGATATGGGTGAGATGTGCTCAGCCAGTTTGACCAAATTGGTGTGCTTTTAGTTGTTAGCACGTAGATTTAGGAACCGTTCCAAATTTCGTGTGCAATCTGTTCTAATTTTTCATCTTTAATATATGGGGTGACCTTAAATAGATTGGTGTTTCTGCCAATTTCTTTTTGTAATTTACCATTGAGGCGCTTTAATACAGTTTTTCCATGACAATAGCGGAATATATCTTCTGAATAGTGTTCTCTAGCCTCTCTAGCAATTCTCCCGTTATTGGGTTGTTTACCTTTTTGACGACAAATTTTCGATTCGATTTGCGATCTTGAATTTATAAAACATTCTATAGATTTCTCTTGAGATTCCTTTATGCATGTCTCTAAAATCTCTTTTATTTTATCAATCTCTAATTCTGGATAAATATGATTTATGTGTTCTGGTAATAGGTAGTGCGATTCGGTGTCAGTACCACTTGTCAAAAAGCAAATTAATCCTGCGTTTTCAATTTGTTTTTTGAAGTCGTCTGCTTCTTCCTCTGTTAAATAATCCCGATCTCTATGAAGTAAGACTTCAGCATTTGGTGCATGTTTTTTAATGAAATCTTTCAAAATTATGGCAGAATTTATATTCGTACATCCGTTATACGCCCATATATCTACATCTTTCAGTTTAAATCCAGATGCCTTCAATATCACTTCTATTGGTTTATATTTTTGATCTTCTGTAAGCAAAACACATTTTATTTTATCATGGATTAAAAGGTCACCTTTGTCCAATGCGCCGATATCCATTAGAATATTCATTTCGTCAAAATCACTGTCTTTCACCACTTTCCCGTTCCTGATCCAATGCATTTTAGCATTTCCATTTAGCTCATCAAATATATGTCTTGAATGAGTTGATAAGATAATTTGAAAATCACGCTCGTCTGCTAACTTAGTAAGCATATTTATAAGTTTACGTTGATTATTGGGATGTAAGTGCGAATCCGGTTCGTCCAACAGCAATAATCTTGGTTTATATAAATTTATATATGATAATATCTGAATCGCTTGTAAAACACCCGTTCCGGCAGCATCTATCGGCAATTTTTCATCATTGATGTCAACAATCGCCTCGATATATTCATCGCGATCTGGATTAAAATTCACATATATTCCTATTTTGGGGAAAATTTCTTGTAAATCTTGAATAAATCTTTCCCAACCATATTCGTCCTGTTTTAATAAATATAAGACATTCCTAAAAACATTATTTGAATCTCCCTTGGCCGCGGCTTTTCTTACAATACTCGATGTTTTATATTCTTCAACTGCAGGCACTCCAGCTAATCCGGTTACAAATATGCTAAAAGGTGATTCGATTAACTGTAACTTCTTACCTAAATTACTACCTATGATTCCAATTCTAATATTTTTATTTCTACCCTTGCTTACTCTTATCGTTGCTTCATCTGATGTATCTGACTCTCCGAAAGATATTTCAATTGCAGACTCAGGATCCTCTCTTAAATCTCGGTTGGGTGCTAACGCTAAAACATCTCTAAACGGTAAATATATCAACTGCATAGGCGATATCGATGTAGCTAATTCGTCCTTTTTCTGCAGCCATCTTGCACCGGTCTCCAAACTTGAAGTTTGTGCCACAGAAACCGCAAATTGTATCGCTTGTAGTATGCTACTCTTGCCGGAATTATTTGACCCTATAAGTACATTTACACGATCCAATTCCAGTTCTAAGTTATTAATATTTTTAAATCTTCTTATTTTAACCATGCTAAGTACCAAGCTATACCAACCCTGCTGAATTTAATTTATATATACTATTTATGGTTTATATCTGACCGAATGGTCAATATAAATACTTTCTCATTGAATTGGTCTGTGTACTCAATACGGCCTCCCCCGGGCCGTTCGGAGCGGAGGCCTCAACATACCTCCGCCCCTTCCTCTTCCGCCTTCTCCCCCGCCTCGATCTCCGCCAGCTTCTCCAGCACCGGCCTCGTCGAGACCGAGTTCATCTCAAGCCCCAGCTCCTCGGCGCTGAGGCCGAGGGCCAGCCCCGCCATCTGAGTGACGTATAATATGGGAAGATCGATCTCCTCGCCGAACTTCTTCTCCAGGAGCGGCTGGTTTGCGTCGAGCATCAGATGGCAGAGCGGGCACAATGCGACGACGAAGTCCGCGCCCGACTCCTTGGCGTTTCGCAGGATTCGGATGAGGGTCTCGGCGGCGGCCTCCTCCTCGGGCATGAATATGGGGCCGCAGCAGCACTTCATCTTCAGCCGGAAGTCGGTCGGCTCCGCGCCCAGGGTCCGAATGAGGTTCTCCAGGATGGAGGGGTTCTCGGGGCTGTCGATCCCCCCGCCGGGCCTCGTGAGAAGGCAGCCGTAGTAGGGGGCGGCCTTGAGGCCCGAGAGGGGCCGGACGACTATGTCTTCAGGGTCTTCGACCTCGGCGAGGGCTTTCGTGATCGTCTCGATGACGTGCTGGACCTCCTTCGCCTCCTCGTACTTTATCTCCAGCGCCTCGTTCACCCTCTTTTTCATATGGCGGTCTTTGAGGCGGATCATCGCGGCCCGCAGCCTGCTGTAGCAGATCGAGCAGGAGGTCATCACCGGCAAGCTGGTCCTCACCAGGTTTCTTGCGGCCAGGGCCGTCGAAACGACCTCGTTGGAAACGTGGGTTGCGCCGCAGCAGTTCCAGTCGTCGATCTCCTCCAGCTCAACGCCCAGGGCCTTGCAGACCGCCAGGGTGGAGATCTCGTACTCTCTTCCTGTAGACCGTGCCACGCATCCGGGGTAGTAAGCGAGCTTCATTTCGGAGCCTCCTTCGTTTCTTCGGCCTCACTGGCCTTCTCCGCCTCTCCAGCTTCAGCTGCTTCGACCTTTTCTGCCTCCGCCCTTTCTTCGTCTCCGAGAAGCTCGAAGATCCGCTTCACCTCCTCGGTCCCCTCGATCCTCTCTCCTCTGGCGGCCTCGAAGCTCAGCTCGATCTTCCCCTTGGGGACGAGCTCAGCGCCGAAGGCCATGATCTGGGCCGCTGAGCTGGGGCTTCGGATCATGTACTCGGCGGAGAGGAGAAACTCCGATATCCGTCCGTAATCCCGTATCTGGCGAGCGAAGATCCCTTCGAAGACCGAGTCCTTGCACTTCATCCCCTCTTCTTCATAGATCGTCTTCAGGGCGGCGACCACCGCCATCGGCCGGATGCTCCTCGGGCAGCGGACGGTGCATAAGAGACAGGAGGTGCACAGCCAGATCGACCTGCTCTCAAGAGCCGCCTTCTTCTCGCCTTCCAGGACGAGCCTGATCAGCTTTCTTATGGGCACATCCATCAGGGAGGCGGTGGGGCAGCTGGCAGAGCAGGTCCCGCACTGGATGCAGGTCTTCACCTCGTCGCCGGCGAGTTTGAGGACTCGATCTCTGAACTTCTCCCCCTCGGCGGTCATGACCGTGGTTGCCGCCGCCGTCGTCGCCGTCGTTTCCGTCTTCATCGCCGTATCCGTCATTTTCCATCACCCCCCTCGGCCTTGGCCGCAGCCTTCGCTTTGGCCTTCTCGATCCTCTCGCCGATCTTCTCGCTCGCCTCGTCGATCTCGTCCCTCTCCCAGACGAACCTCACCTTCGGCTTGTTGATCACCGCCTCCAACTCACCCAGAGCCTGGTTAATCTTAGAGAGGAGTTCTGGGTCCCTCTCGGGAGCCACGATCTCGGGTATGGGGACCTTCTCGATCTCCGGGGGCAGGACGATCCCCGAGAGGTCCGGCCGCCTCCTCGACTTGGTGACGATGGAGGAGATCGCCTCCTTCCACTCCTCGGCCCAGGGCGTCTCCGTCACAGGCGTGTGAGTGACTTTGGATCTATCCACCTCTATCGCCAGGCAATGGCAGGCTTTTGCGCAGGCCCCGCAGAAGATGCACTGATCTTTTTCGACCTTTATTTTGCCGTCCTCGCCTACGTACCAGCAGTCGGCGGGACATACGTTGAAGCAGGCGTGGCAGCCCATAGGGTCGCAGAGGGGAAGCTGCTTTTCGACCAGCTTTATCTCTCCCTCGAAGGGCTTGGTTATCTCCATGGCCTGGTAGGGGCAGACGAGTAGACATCTGCCGCAGCCGATGCACTTGTCCTGGTCGACCTCGATCTCCCCGGAAAACTCAAACTCCTCCTCCAGCTCCAGAGGATTTCCCTCGACTTTGATCGCCTCCTCGGGACAGATGCCGACGCATAGGCCGCAGTGGTCGCAGAGGTCCTCGTCGACGAGGAGCTGCTCGAAGGGGACCAGGTCGGTTGGGGTGGGCTCCCTCTCCGTGAGGAGGAAGGCCTCGCAGAATTTGGCGCACCTCCCGCATAAATTGCACTTCTCGGGATCGACCTCGATCTTCCCCTTCCCTTCTCCCTTCTCCTCCTCCCGGAGGGGGCCGAAGACGTCCCTGGTGGGGAAGAAGACGACGGTGATCGCTTCGGTGGGACAGACCGGCTCGCAAAGGGCGCAGGGGAGGCACTTCTCATTCGGCTCGGCCCGTGAGACCAGATGGGGGTACTCTTCCATCTCCCGATAGTCCCTGTCGTTTGAGGTCATCCTGTAGGCGTCGACGGGACAGAAGGCGGCGCACATCCCGCAGAAGACGCAGGCATCAAGGTCGATCAGAACTGGAGGCGCGTCCAGGCCGGTGGCGATCTCGATGACCGGCCCCAGGGAGAGGGCCTTGGTGGGGCAGAGGTCGACACAGATCCCGCAGCCGTTGCACTTCTTGTAGTCGTAGTCCAGGACCTTGACCGAGTTCTCGGACTTCTGGATCGACTTGATGATGGACCCCTCGACCTCCATCTCCTTCTCGATCTCCATGGCCATCAGCTATCGCCTCCCTGGGGCTCTGGCGCCCGAAGGGCCGCCAGCTCAGTTCCCACCGGCCCCATATCCTTCAGCTCTCGGACGAAGGTTCTCACCTGCTTTGCCAGGATCTCGCCTTCGCTGGCGGCACACCAGATGATCTTGACCCTGCCGGGGTTGATCCCCACCTTCTCCAGGACTCCCTTCAGAACCTGGATCCGCTGGTAGGCCTGATAGTTCCCCTTATTGTAGTGGCACTCGCCGAGGCGGCACCCGGATATCAAAACCCCGTCCGCACCACCCCTCAGGGCCTCGATGACGAAGGCCGGGTCCACCCTCCCCACGCACATCACCCGAATTGCCCTCATGTTGGTGGGGTACTGGATCCGGGAGGTCCCCGCTAAATCGGCACCCGCGTAGCTGCACCAGTTGCAGAGGAACCCCACGATGAAGGGGTACTGTCCCTTGACCGCGGTCGCAGCCCTCACCTGGGATAGGATCTGCTCGTCGGAGAAGAGGGTCATATCGATGGCGTCGACGGGACAGGCGGCGGCACAGGTCCCGCACCCCTTGCAGGCCGCCTCGTCGACGAAGGCGGTCTTGTCCACGGAGATCGCCTTGCTGGGGCAGGTCTCGACGCAGAGCTTGCAGCCAATGCACTTCTCCTTATTCACCATGGCCACGACGGGGTCTAGGGTCAGCTCCCCTCTCAAGAGAAGCCTCATCGCCTTTGCCGCCGCGGCTTCCCCCTGGGCGATGGATACCTGGATCTCCTTGGGGCCCGAGGCGCATCCGGCGATGAAGACGCCATCGATGTGGGCCTCCACCGGCCTCATCTTGGGGTGGGCGATCTCAAAGAACCCGTCGGGCCGCTTGGAGAGGCCCAGGAGGTTGCCCACCACGTCTGCGTCTTTGTTCGCCTCAAGACCCGCCGAGAGGACGACGAGGTCGTAGGGCTTGGACCGGAAACCGCCGAGGAGGGTGTCCTCGTAGTTGACGCGGAGGTTACCATCCACCTCCTCCACCTCGGAGACCCTGCCCCGGATGAAGTTGATCCCGAGCCTCTGGGCCCTCATGTAGAACTCCTCGTAACCCTCGCCCCCGGCCCGAAGGTCGATGTAGTGGATCGAGACCTCCGTCTCTGGATACTTCTCCTTGATCAGCTGGGCGTTTTTGAGGGCGTACATGCAGCAGACCCGGGAGCAGTAGGGGTTTCCGACCGTCTCGTCCCTGGAGCCGACGCACTGGAGGAAGGCGACCGACTTTGCCACCTCGCTGTTAGAGGGCCTGACCACCTCGCCACCTGTGGGGCCCGCGGCGTTGAGGAGCCGCTCCACCTGTAGGCCGGATATGACGTCCCTGTACCTTCCGTACCCGTACTCTTCCTTTCGGGCGGGATCGAAGGACTGCCAGCCGGTGGCGACGATAATCGCCCCCACATCGAACCTGAACTCTTCCTGGGTCTGGTCGTACTTGACGGCGTCGACGGGGCAGGCCTCGGCGCAGAGGCCGCAGCCGATGCAGGCCGCGGGATCGACGCAGGCGATGAGGGGCACCGACTGGGGTATGGGCATGTAGATGGCCTTTCTTTTGCCCAGACCGAACTCGTACTCGTCGGGAACCTCGACTGGACAGACCCCTGCGCACTCGTTGATGCAGCCCTTGCAGAGCTTCTCGTCGACGAACCTCGCCTTCTTGACGCCCGAGATTGTGAACCTGCCGACGCTCCCCTCGATGTTCAGGATCTCGGCGTAGGTGATGAGCGTGATGAGTGGGTGGTTGTAGACGTCGGTCATCTTCGGCGCCAGCACGCAGATGGAGCAGTCGTTCGTCGGAAAGACGTCGGTGAGAAGGGCCATGTACCCTCCTATCGTCGGCTTTCTCTCGACGAGGTAGACGGGCAGGCCGCTGTCGGCGAGGTCGAGGGCCGCCTGGATCCCGGCGACCCCTCCGCCGATGATCAGAACGCCCCGGCTGACGGGCATCGTCTCCCCCTGGAGGGGGTTCAGTAGAGCGGCCTTGGCCACGGCCATCCTGATGAGGTCTTTTGCCTTCTCCTGGGCCTGGGGTGGCTCGTCCATGTGGACCCAGGAGCACTGCTCCCTGATGTTCGCCATCTCCAGCATGAAGGGGTTCAAACCCGCCTCGGAGATCACCCGCCGAAAGGTCGGCTCGTGGAGCCGGGGTGAGCAGGCGGCCACCACGATGCTGTCCAGCTTGTGCTCCTCGATGTCTTCCTTGATCGTCTCCTGGCCGGTGTCAGAACAGGTGAACTGAAGGTCCCGGGCGACCTCGACGTCGGGCAGCGTTTCTGCAAACTCGGCGAGGCTTCCGGGCTCCAGGACCCCAGCAATGTTCAGGCCACAATGACATACGTAGACTCCAATTCGCATCGACAGGACTCCAGGTAATCAATCGAAATACTTCAACTTAAAGGTACCTGTGAAGGAAAATGGGTGCGAATTGCGAAAATAGCCGGCCTGTTCATTCGGTCTCAAAATTTGGGAAGACATGTTGGTCTGATCGATTCTGATCTCTTCACTCTATCTCGACTTCATTCTTCAAGCGCGGCCTCGAGGGGATACCTGTCCATGCTTGAGCCCCCCCGGTATTTCGTAAGCGGCTTTACAGATCCCACCTGATGCGATGCATCCCTCAACCAGCTCGTCGAAGTCGCCGTAACGGTTGACTGCGGCGCCATCGTCCCATCGATTTCTGCCGGACTCGTCGTAAGCTTCGTACTCGGCATTGCCCATGAGCTGGTTTTCTTAGAGCATGTTCTCCCAGCTGTAGCAGTTCAGATTTATCCCCTCGACATTCTCTGATGCGTTGTTGCCCCCGATGGTATTGTTGCAGGAGCCCTCGAGAAATATGCCTTCTCTGTTCTTCTTCTTCTCCTCGTTCTTCTCGATCAGGTTGTTGTTGGAGCACCGGACGATGATCCCGCTGAGATCGTTATAGCTGGCGTTGTTGTCAGATATCTCGTTTCCATCTGAGCAGAGCTACAGGCACAGCCCATCCATATTCCCAGTGGCGTGGTTTGCAAGAATTCGATTGTTTTTGGAGCCCTTCAGCTCTATGCCGTCGTTGTCACTTTTGTATACGCTGTTGCTCTCGATCAGGTTCTCGGAGGACTCTTCCAGCTCTATCCCGGTATCGGCGTTTTCGTTGGCAGTGTTGAAGACTATCTTGTTGTGCCTGGAATCTTCCAGTTCTATTCCTGCGGCGCTGTTGAAGCTGACGTTGTTATCGGTGACTGTATTGTTATTCGCACCTTCCAGCCTTATCCCGCCGTACTCGTTGTCGATCGCCAAAACGCCGAAGGGAGTGTTATCATCGGAATGGGCCAATATTCCGGAGTCGGAGGAGTTGGTGACCACGACCCCCTCTATCGCTCTCCGTCTGAGGATATGGTGATCGCCGGACCTTTGCCCCCCGCATCCAGCACCGGCCTTTCTTTGGAACCCATCCCCCGGAGGGTCAGCGGTTTGTTCAGATCAACGTTCTCATGACATATTCCATCGCTTACCACAATCAGGTCACCCGGGCTGGTCTCATCGATGGCCGACTGAAGGCTTGAGTGGTCGCGTCCCTCTGGGCCGACGGTGATGGTGGCGGCATTAGACGCTGAAGACAGAAACGCCAAGAAAAATCAGGAACATTTTCGGCTTAATATCAATCGCCTCTAAGCTCGATTCGACGATGTAAATTCGGGGCTGCTATCTTCAGGCCTGCAGCCACGTTAATACTTCCACAAATAAAGGGCAGTAAAAGTTAGGTGCCGGGAACGGGATCCGAACCCGTGACTTCCAGATGCCTCAGGACACGAGCGCCTCATTTTCGCTTCCCTATGAGTCTGGCGCCCTAACCGACTAGGCCACCCCGGCACAGCAGACCCCCTAGGGTGATTTGTTACATAAACGTTGTGCTCATCCGCCTTCCGTCCCGGGATGAGAACTTATTTCTAATATGGACCTGGATACCGCCGGCAGACTAACTATGTCTTCGATCATATCCGGCACGGTGAGCGATTCGCTATCGGGAAAGCTGATCGTCCTCGCAGTCACGGGAAGCATCGCAGCGGTGAGGACCGTTGATCTGGTCCGCGACCTGATCCGGCGGGGGGCCGAGGTTCACTGCGTAATGAGCGGAGCGGCCACGGAGATCATCCATCCTTACGCCCTGGAGTACGCAAGCGAGAACTCCGTGGTGACGAAGATCACGGGGAGGGTCGAGCACGTCGAGTTCTGCGGCGTGGGGGGGAGGGCGGACCTCCTCCTCATAGCCCCGGCCACCGCCAACACCATCGGCAAGATCGCTTGCGGGATCGACGACACCCCCGTCACCACCTACGCCACCACCGCCCTCGGAAGCGGCGTTCCCGTGATGGTCGTCCCCGCCATGCACGAGGCGATGTACCGCCATCCATCAGTGTTGAAGAACCTGGACTCTCTCCGGTCGATGGGGGTCGCTGTCGTAGACCCCCGGATCGAGGAGGAGAAGGCCAAGATCGCCGAGAACAGGACGGTGGTGATGGAGGTGGAGAGGCTCCTGGGCCCCAATGACCTCGCCGGCAGAAAGATTCTGGTGACGAGCGGCGCCACCGCCGAGAGGGTCGATCCCATCAGGATCCTGACCAACAGGGCCTCAGGAAAGACGGGAACGGAGATCGCCCTCGAGGCCCGAAGAAGGGGTGCCGAGGTGACCTTGGTGCATCGAGGCAGCCTCGGTCTGCCCTTGAAGGAGGTTTACGTCGAGAGCGCCGAGGAGATGCTCTCCGCCGTCCTGGCCGAGCTGGACGGGGGCGGATACGACGCCATGATCGCCGCGGCCGCAGTCTCCGACTACACCCTGGACCCATCGGCCGAGAAGATCAAGTCCGGAGGCGAGCTTGTCCTAAGGTTCAAGACCACAACGAAGATAATAAAGAACGTCCGGTCCCTCCACCCAGAGCTGAAGATGGTGGGGTTCAAGGCTGAGACCTTCCTCTCCGACGACGACCTCTTATCTAGGGCGAGGGAGTCGATGGAGACGAACCGGCTGGACCTCGTCGTCGCCAACGACGTGGGGAAGGGAGGGATGGGGACCGAGGAGAACAGGGTCCTGATCCTGGGCCGTTCTGGAGTTAAATCTGAGGTCTGTGGGAAGAAACGCCTGATCGCCGAAGCCGTCGTCGACGCCCTGGCGGAGGAGTTCTCCTGAAGGCCTCGGCCCCCGCCCACATCACGGGATTTTTCGCCGCACGTCGGGACCCTGATCCCAGGCGGGCGGGATCGGTCGGCTGCGGCCTAAACCTGGATCTGGAGGCCAAGACTGCTGTCCTGGAATCGGAGGAGACGATCGTCTATTTAAACGGGGTTGAGTCTCCGGCGCCGGTCACAAGAAAGGTCGTCGAGCGCCTCTCGCCCACTCCTGTAAGGGTCGAAACCGAGCTTTTCATGCCTTCCGGGTCGGGGTTTGGGGCGAGCGGGGCTGGAGCTCTCAGCTGTTCCTACGCCCTCAATCAGGCCTTCGGCCTGGGGCTTTTCGCCAGCGGCATCGGGGAGGCGGCTCACGTGGCGGAGGTCGTCTGCGGCACCGGCCTTGGGGACGTCATCGCCCAGAACACGGGCGGCCTGGTGGTGAGGCTCTCGCCGGGGGCGCCGGGACTGGGGGTCGTCGACAGGATACCGGTTCCGCCCCTAAAAGTCGACTGCATAGCGCGGGGCCCCCTCTCAACGGAGGAGGTCCTCTCCGATCCCGGGACGATGAGGGAAGTCAACCGGGTGGGGGAGCGGGCTTTAAAGGAGCTTTTAAAGAGGCCGACTCTGGAGAGGTTCGTCTCCCTCTCCTGGGAATTCGCCCGAAATTCGGGCCTATCGAGGGGTTGGATGGAAGATGCTGTGGAGGCTGTGGAATCTTGTGGAGGAATGGCGAGCATGGTGATGCTGGGCGATTGCGTCTTCGCCCTCAACGGGAGGGACGCGCTGGCGGAGTTTGGTGAGGTCATCTCAGCGAGGGTGAGTCTGAGGGGGGCCGGCCTTGAGTGACGTCCCCCCCTCGCACCCGAGGTACGTTTCCCTCAAAACCCGTGAGAAGGTGGTGGAGGGCGTCGAGAAGGGGATCACGGGCCTTAACGGCCTGATCGCCCAGGGGAGGGGCGAGGCCCTCGACTACCTCATCGGCGAGAGGACGACGCCTCCAGCCCAGGAGGCCGAGCGGGCAGCGGCGGCGATGCTCCTTCTGGCCGAAAGGCCGGTTCTGAGCGTCAACGGAAACGCCGCCGCCCTCGTCCCCGAAGAGATGGTGAATCTAGCGAGAAGGATCGGCGCGCCCCTGGAGGTGAACATATTCTATCGGACCGAAGATAGGGTGAAGAAGATAGCAGACCTCCTCCGCAGCCTGGGGGCCGAGAAGGTTTACGGCGAAGACCCGGATGCCGTGATCCCCGGTCTCGACCACGCTCGGGCCAAGGCTGCCAGGGGTGGGATATTCGACGCCGACGTCGTCTTCGTCCCCCTGGAGGACGGCGACCGGTGCGAGGCCCTGGTCAGGATGGGAAAGAGGGTTATAACCGTCGATCTGAACCCGCTCTCTCGGACCGCCAGAACCTCGACGGTGACCATAGTCGACAACGTGGTGAGGGCTCTGCCGAGCCTCATCTCCCTGGTGGATGAAATGGCTGGCCAGGAGGTGGGGGAGCTCCGATCCATCCTTGAGGGCTACGACAACAGGTCTGTCCTCTGCCAGGCGGTGGCGGAGATGATCTCTCACCTCTCAGATCAGTTTTCAGCTTTGGACGGCTGATTCCCACCAAAATATTTTATATATGGTTTGTATAATCACCAGTCATGCCCAAGAGGGTCATCTCCCACCAAGAGCTTTTGGAATCGGTCCACTCCGCCACCGGTGCCCCCTTCGAGTCGATTTATCCGAACGATCGCTGTTATTTGGCCCTCTCCCTGGCCGAGGTCTGGGAGGTGGTCCAGTCCTTCGGCCCCGGCTCGGCGAACGGCGAGAAGAAGGACGCAGATCATCAGGCTCGCAGGCTCTGGTACGCCTTCAAGGAGACGAACAACCGGTGCGCCTGCGGGATGGTGAGGCTAGCCCAGCCCCTGGCAAGGGATGTCGTGGGGGTCTTGACCACAGACGACCTATTCTCTGAATCGAGCTCGAATTCTGCCAGCCTGGACGATTGTGTTCTGAGTGACGATCTGGCAGAGTACGCTGAGGAGCGGTTCTCCGGCCGTTTCGGCGTCGTTCCGAGAAACGGGGAGGGGTGCAACGGCGATTTTGGGGGCGGCATCGAGATGACCCTGATCGAGCCCCAGACAAAAGACGTCTTCAAGAGGAGTCAGGGCGGGACCTTCGGACCCGGCCAATGGCGGGTCTCGGAGATCAGGGCTCTTGCGGTCTGGTTCTGATCGCCTTCTCTTTTGCCGTGTCATCGATCGGCGGTGGGCGGGAGGTTATCCCAATTCTTGCGGCCTTTCGGCCCGGGACGACAACACTTATATCAAAATACGCTACTATCGTTAGCCGATGGAAAGGTATGTGATCTGGGTTTCCGGGAAGGTCCAAAAAGCTGGATACAGAGCCAAGATCGTCGCGATAGCCAAGGATCTGGGGATCAATGGGATGGTCGAGAACCTCCCCGACGGCAGGGTGAAGGTCATAGCCGAAGGAGAAGACGCCGACCTCGAAAGGTTCGCCGAAGCCCTGAAGATCAGAAACGTGCTAATTGATGTAACGGATATCAAGATAGAGCGTTCGAGGGGGCTGGGGGGTTACGACGGCTTTCACAAGACCGTCGAAAAAGGTGAGACCGATGAGAGGCTCGATAAATCCGTCGAGTATCTCAAAGAGCTGATAGATGTAACAAAGGAAGGGTTCGGGCGAATAGAACGCGGGATGAATAGGGGATTCGGCGATCTTGGAAATAAGATGGACCAGATGCTCGACAAGCAGGATCAGATGCTCGACAAGCAGGATCAGATGCTCGACAAGCAGGATCAGATGCTCGACAAGCAGGACCAGAAGCTCGACAAGCAGGATGCGACGACGGGGGAGATCCGGGGGTTGCGGACGGATCTGAAGGATCACATCGGCATGAAGTTTCAGAAGATCGAGACTGATCTCGCCGAGGTGAAGACGGCGCTGAAAGAGAAGGGGATCATCTGACGGGAAGGCTATCTCTCCTCTCCGTTTCTGTTCTCGTTTTGGAATTGACCTTCTCGTGCCATCTCAGACGGACCCTTTTATAGCCTCTCCATCCTCTCCGTCGCCGACGGCACGATCGGGCTGCCTCTGGTGGATCCTAGAAAGTCGTTTATGTGACTCTTCGACAAAATATAGACGAGATTGTCATATAACCCGCGCCTGTGGGCGGCCAGTCTGCCGCGGCAGAAGATTCGCCCTCAGGGAGATGGGGCAGATATCGACCGCCCACCTCGCATCGTCCTTACCTTGCGTCTCTTTAGATCTCCAGATATCGGTGGAGATGGTCGCGCCTTGATCTCGCCTCTAAGATAGGATGGCCGCATCGGATCTGGTGGGACGGTGAGCCTCAACGACTGCATCTTGAGCGACGACCTGGCGGAGTTCGCCGAGGAGGTTTGGGTCCGGTTCGGGGCCGAGGCGAAGAGCAGGGGCGAAGGGTGCCGGGCAGATCCGAGGGGGAAGATCGAGATGACCCTCATCGAGCCCCAGACCGAGGATGTCTTCAAGAGGTGCGAGGGGGGACCTTCGGCCCGGGGCAGTGGCGGGTCTCGGAGATACGGTCTCTTTCGGTCTGGTTTTGACGAGGAATTTTGGCATGGATGTCGATTGGGATGTGGGATCGCAGGGCGCCCCCAAATTATAGAAATTCAGTACGCTGCCAATCTGATCAGGGCGAGATATGCGTATTGGTACGTGTTTAGCTCCCCCAAATCGATTGCTTGATGTTGGTTTAGGTTAATGAATGCACGCCGACCAACAAATTGTGGCAAGTAGAAAGACAACATCTATCGCCGAAGTTACTCGAAATTAACTTACTGGAACTGGCTACGCGAGGCTTTAAGAAATAGCTTTGATGATGCCGATTGATATGAGCTAAACACATACAAAAAATTTATGTGAAGGTGTCAAGTGGCCAGAATTATTCGCTCCATATATTCGGCCTCGTCCTCAACAACTTCTGCATCAAAGCCCAATAGGACATCCCTAGCTTTCTCCTGGTAGGATATGCTGGTATTGAAATTATCTCTCGCTTGAAGGGCGTACTGAGATTCTTCGGTCTCATAAAACTTTGCCAAGTTCCATAAATACGCCTGAAGATTGACCTGGGATTGTAGCGTGTAATGGTGATAATCCCTGAATCCCTCTGGTGGCACAATCTGGCCGGCTGCAGCGGTGGTTTGAGATGATAACAAAAATACTGATGAAGTAGTTGTAAGAGCGTCCATGCTTGAAATATTCCCAGAGACGAATTCATTTAAAATCATAGAGGAATACGTCATATCCTCTTCATATTGCTGCCAAATTAAATTTGACAGATTTATATAACCACTTACCGCCTCATCGGCGTCTGATTCTGTAGGTTGCGAACCAACGACATATGCGCTAAGCACAATAATTAACATGCCCACTATGACAGCACTCAATTTCATCGGATAGACCTCCTTAAGCTTCGATCTCCTTCAAGTTTTAATCCATTCCCACTGTATGTCTCTAAGGACTAAATAACGATTTCTATGTCCCCGTAGATAGAAAAATCATGTCTGGAGACCATGTTTTGTATTCCTGCAAGGAGCAGTTTAAGTCTGCTGACCAGGCCTCATATATATCAGGTTTTGAAGGACAGCAACCAAGCCAATCCCCCTCTTCGTCGTCCAGATTGAACATCCTCTTGCTAGAAATCACCTGATTTATCGTAAAAGATCCGACATATCTCTGCTCGATCAGCTCGCCCTCTGATACGTAACCAAGGCCTGAATATCGATCAGACTGTGATGATATTCTGAACGCCGTTGTGTAGTTGGTCAAAACCAACTCCTCTGCCCGGGAAGGTGTTACCTCTGCGGTTATAAGCGAGTTGCTGTATATGCCTCCATATCTATGGGATTTTAATAATCTTGTTGCATAATATCTTGTATAAATTTCGTCTTCGTTGTTCACATAAACGCTTCTAGTACGAATTCCCTCGCCTGAATAATAAAGATCCTCTTCTGAATAGACGAAAGTTGGTAAGCTCTCGTTGATCTCAACGGTATAAAGCTCGGAGTCGTTTTTTCCAGATTCTACTATATACAGCCAATCCTCATCGCTTTTTACTTGGATAGCGCTTTTAGATATCAAACGCCCAGGATTCGAGTAACCGGTCTCCTTCAAACTCTGACCCGCAAAGCCATCTATATCGACGTATTTGGAGAATTTGCCATCACCGTTGCATACGCCCTCTGCCTTAAAGGACAGTATATCAGTGGACTGGCTTCTGCTCCATTCTGACGACATAGTTGAATTATTTACGACCACGTGGATATCGTAACCCACCTTAGCTTGTGTGGAATGGAAGAGAAATATAAAAACTAAAAACAATAAAATAAGCCAAAACGAGAAAGATGTGGGTCTCACCTGAAGCGCTTTGTAGTCCATTTAATCCCTATCTGTAATCTATGACAAACGACATATATAGCTCTTCCGTAATTGTCATCTTAATGAGATCCTCAAGATCCATATCATCTTCGAATACCAAAGCTTTAACGTGCTTCTCCTTCTTCACCTGATTGCTTCCATCCCCAAACAGCGGCACAGAACTCGTGCCCGTCATGGACATGTCCACATGTCGGTCTCCCGCTACGACGCGAGCATCGATGCTAGATTGTGCCCAGCGGCCTCTTCTGCTGCTCTGAACGCTCGAATCCCAAACGTAAACCGCAGGCGTGGAGTCCTCCTCGCAGTCGTCTCCCTTATTGCATTCGAGATTCAGCTCTGCGTTGCCCCACTTATCGTTTTGCGATAGCATCAGGTTGTGCTCAAACTTGCTATCAGAGTCTTCTGTCGAGATCCTCGTCCCGCGGCCCGATAAACCGATCCCCTGGCCGTTCGCCTGAGCAACGCCAGAATAATAGAGTCCCTCTAAGAGAACCTTCTCTTCTGCCCTTATAGAGGAATCGTGAGATCCAGATTGGACCTCGCCGGTGCCGAGAGTATAGGAGTGTCCTACAGAGTTCACACTTCCAGCAACGAAGCTCTTATCGCAGGCGAACTCCTCCGCTTTGACGCTCACATGTGAACCAAAGTCGCCGTCCTTTGAGTCCATATTGAGACTGCTTGAAACGGTGCCTACAACATCTTCATCTGAGGGCCAGGCGCTGCCCCTGCTGAACATGCTATCGGTACCTATGACAACCATATTGAAGTAGTCGGCGTTATGCAGATTCACTTCTTCAGAGACGGAACCGCCCCTGGTATGGTACGTATTCGACGTTCGAATGTCCCCTGCCGCGATGGGGAGGATCAAAACAAAAAGGAAAAATGTTGCCAGAGACTTCTTCATAATCACACCAGCTCGATTGCCGTATTCTTCGCCTCGCCCCAGGTGCACGTGACACCTTTGTAAGATGCGGTCTCAGGCATGTTGTACGAAATTCCGTATCTCAGATTCATGAGCTCATCCATTGTCATATCGAGACCGAAATCGTTCTTCAGAGCATCGTTGAGGAACTCGTCGATGTCCCCGTCAGCATAGGAATTCATCATGAACTTGAGATCCTCATCATCTGAACCGAAGATCGCCATCATCGCACTCAGATTCTCGTCACCACTGCTGGAGTCTTCGTTGTGATCCTGTGACATCATCACAGAGAATTCTCCTGGCAAGTCCAGCGTCTGATATATCTCGCTTCGCGACTCATAAACCCTGCCGTCTTCGTAATCCTGGGTCAAAGACGCCAAGCTGTAGAGTTCTGCACTGTGAACTCCCGTTGCAGTTAAATCCGCGCTGACATCATTATTGTAATAACCCCCTCCCACCTCCATCGAGCTTTCTAGCTCCGTGGTAAGGCTCGCCTCACTTCCTCCATAGACTATGGCATCCAGTGCGTTCCTAGTTTCCCACTTCCAGTCATCTTGTGCTAGACCGAATCCATAGAGCAGGCACGGCAACAGGACCAATAAGATCGGGATTTTGGACATGGATACCAACCCCATCGGATGTCAACCCTCATATAACAAAATTTAAGGGTTTGGATAAAGAGGGATTTCTTAGCATCCCTCTTTTATCCAAACCTCGAATACTCTTTTTTTCGGGGCTCCATCCAATCGATCTACCTACATCCTCCAGGGGGGCAGACGTCGCCCAGGTCTATGTCATTATAGCAGCATCCGGGCCACAAGACCGGGGGAGAGTCCACATCAGGGATTGTAAGATCGGGGTATGTTACGCACTTTGTGCAGGTCGTGGGTACCGTGTACCTGGGGTCATTGCAGGTCGGGCAATCAACTTTGTTGAAGCAAGACTTGCTTATGACGACCGCGAGGTTCTTTGCATTCTGCTCAATGGGTTCAGAGGTCAGCCACTTGCATTCCTGAGTTGCCACCTGGTCGTTCGTCTGGACGACGGTGTTTCCGATCTCATCATTCTTGTAACGGCCTCCACCGACTACCAGAGCCATGTTCTTGGCGGTCTGGTCGATCTCGTCCTTGCTGCCGCAACCGCATGTGTAGGGATCTGTGACGGCCTTCTGGCTGTTGCTCTGAGTCACCTTGTTATAGGCGCCAACCACCAGGGCGATGTTCTTCTCGTTCTGCTTCACCACGTCGTGGGTGCCCATCATCGTCGCCTTGGCGAAGTTGTTCTGCTTTACGACGTTCTCGTACCCGATCTCGAGGGCGAGGTTGTTCTGCCACTGATCGCTGTAGTCGTTTGAAGCTTCCAGAAGCGCACGGGCCTTGTTGTCCTGGACCAGCTTGTTGCCAGATCCGATCTGCATGCCAGAGTTCTTCTGATACTGGTCCACGTTGTCGTCACAGTCCTCGGCGTCGTCGATCTTGGCGAAGGCGTCGTTGGTCTGAGTCATGGTGTTTCCGAGCTCCTTGCCGTTGCTGAGCTGGACGCCACAGTTGAACTGGTCCTGGTCGATCTCAACGTTGTATCCGTTGAGGAGCTTGCCGACGGCCTTGTTAGTCTGAGTGGCCTTGTTCCCGTTTCCTATCTGCATCAGAGAGTTCTTCTGGAGCTGGTTGATCTCAGAGTGCTTGACCGAGTCCCACTCATCGTCGTCGTCTGTGTAGGCCCTGGCAGTGTTGCTCTGGGTTGCCTTGTTGCCGTCGCCACAGATGGCGGCCAGGTTGTTCTGATCCTGTTTGATACAGTTGTCATCATCATAGCAGGAAGAAGTATCGCCCTGCCACGCTCGAGCCCAGTTCGTCTGCTTGACCGTGTTATCGTCGCCGATTATGAGGGCGCAGCTCTTGGCGTACTGATAAATGTCAGAGTCGTCACCGTAGGCAAAAGCCTTCTGGGTGTTGTCCTGGGTCACCTTGTTTCCTTCGCCCACGACAAAGGCTGTGTTTGTTTCATACTGGTAGATCTTTCCCCAGTCTTCGCTTCCGCCAACGGCGTTCTGACCATTCGTCTGGCGGATCACGTTGTCGCCGGTCGGGATGCATGGTGCAGTACAAGGCCACGCAACTGCGGCCGATACGAGCATCGCCAGCGCAATTATTGCAGCTACTATACTTTTCATCTCATTTGCCTCCTTACTGTTACGTTCTCCATGCGCACAAATCGCACAATTACCTTTACTCATTTTTTGTTAATATATTGATAGGAAGCAGTGTTATGTACAAATGGTCGTTATTTTCTTTTAGGATTGTGGATTCGGATCTGAAGTAAGAACCAATCGATAGATCTATCCTTGGACTTACACAGTTGACGGATGATTTTTAGACAAGATTGAAGGAATCCGGCAAGTACAACGACATCTGGGATCAGGTCATGCGAAGAAAGATGTCCCCCGCGGAGATGAAGCCAAGACGAGGAGAAGTAGGGATGGTACTTGGGCGACAAAGGGCAAGAAATCCATTTTTGGTTACAAGGCCCATGTCAAAGTTGACACCGAACATCAGTTTATCTGGGCTGTCGAGACTACCACTGCATCACTCCATGATAGCCAGGTAGATTTGCCAGAAGTAGGAGAAGTCCGATATGGTGATAAAGCCTATTCAGGGGCCAAAACCAAAGGATATGACGCATCGATGAAGTGGGTAGCCAGAGGACATCCCATCGGTATTTTCGATATCTTGCGAAATAAGAGGATCAGTAAGAAACGATCTCCGGTTGAGAGATGTTTCAGTGTCATAAAGACTGTATTCAGGTCGGGTCATGTCATGGTCACAACAGTAGAAAATGCAGCGATAAAGGTGATGTTCAAAGCTGTTGGTTATAACTTATATAATTTCCACGGCCTTGTCAACAAAGAGGTGGTTTAGCGTTAGCTGTTGATAAATCCTGAAAAGTATTAACATTAGAGGACAGAACAGCAAAAATTGGTCGTAATTTGGAGGAAAAACCGACATAAGGAACGTTCAGATCGAAAATGTTGAGGTAAAGTCCTTCACAGAACGCCAATTGCAGGATAATCGAAGTCCTCTGATGAGATTTAATAATTCCATATGACCTGTCTCCTTTCTTTCGTTACACAACCAACGGATACGGGGCATATCACAATTTTACATCACATTCGGCACGCTGCCGAAAACCGGGCGTGTGGTCCGGAGCATACCCATGACTTCCATTTTTAAGGGGACTGGGAATCGGATAAGGAGGCGCTCTTCCGGTTCCCTTAAGGAAAACGTTATTTGGAGCGGGAACTTGTAAGGAGGCATCTTAATAGTTCCCAACCACTCTGTAATACTGTAGCTCAGCTAATATAGGTTGCGAAACAATCTGCAGAGTGAAAAACGACGTAACAAAGGTATGGAAGACCTTTAAAAGAAAGGCGAGAAATTAGGATGTGATAAAGCGTGGTTAGATATCGGCCGGCGGTCAAGATCATACTGAGGATTCTTGAATGCATCGCTCGATATCAGTCGAAGGATCGAGCTTTGAAGACTCATGTCATCCAGTGTGCCAACCTGAAGACGACGTCCGGAGATAAGTACCTGAATATGCTACAAGAAGCAGGGTACATCATCGAAAAGAAGGAGAAATGGGGGGGTCGCACCGTCATCGCTCTTGAGCTGACCGAGCTTGGGAGGGAGCGGTACAACTGGTTTAAGAGGATAAATTCAGAGCTCTTCGAGTCGGATGAGTGGAGTGATTGAGAATGACGAATAAAAGTACCCAAACGGACATATCCTACGGATTCATAGAGGATATCGAGTGCAAGAAGAGATGGCTCAGGCTCCTCATAATCGGCGGCCTGTTCCTCGCGCCCTTGGGTCTGGTCGCGAACGGGGTCGCATTTGTATCATACTCGCACCAGAAAGGCTTCTATGATCTAAATATGACCGTGACCATGATTAACATACTCCTATGCAGCCTTTTCGCTATCATCGGCATAAACCAGTACGCTCTTTTGAAGAGATGGAGACGGGATGTAAAGGAGCTCGAAATGCTGGAGGAGAGGATATTCGAGGAGGTATTCCGTCCAAAATAGGGCAAAATCTGCTTTTTCCGGTATATGCAGCATCGTACCGCTGAAAAGAATAAAAGAATGGACGTATGTGTTTAGCTCTTATCAATCAGCATCAGCAAAGCCATTTCTTGATGTCTCGCGTGGGCAGTTCCAGGGAGTTAATTTCGAGTAACTGCGGCTATAGAT
>Ga0272442_10001557_pt1 | contig 34578 bp, 24 predicted proteins | sample SSMForm2O_FD_200262 | JGI IMG/M metagenome (GOLD analysis project Ga0272442, IMG submission 200262) | Marine sediment archaeal communities from Little Sippewissett salt marsh, Falmouth, MA, United States - SSM-Form-2O | ecosystem: Environmental > Aquatic > Marine > Wetlands > Sediment ... | reverse complement strand
CTGCAGCGTATTTTACTCTTTATGAAGTATGTCATCCCGTTGCAGATGTTGAAACAATTCGCACTATCGGTTGCTGGCGAGGTGATTATGAAGATGATGGTGCAACTGCTGTAGCAATTAATGAGACACTCGAAATAGTTGCTCTGGGAACAGGTTTTGGCAAAATTCATTTTGTTGATATCGATGATGTAATAGACAGTAATTATAGCGCTGACCCCATTGCAACGCATAATATTGGTGAACCAATAACAGACCTTTATTGGATAGATAATTATTTATATATCGCTGCATATAACCCATATGTATTAGATGTATCAGATTTAGATGCTATTGACACAGTTGCAATGTATAATCTTTATGGGCTAATAGGTTCTACTGCATGGAATATATTCTCTTTTGAAAACTATGTATATGTTCGAGCGGCGGGTTTGTTATACATTCTCGAGGTTGACACCTCGATGCAAGTGGGTGATGATAGTTGTTCATTCCTCGATGAGGAGTTCCGAATATTTCCCAATCCGATTATGCAAAACTCAAGGATAATATTAAGTAAGAAATTGAACAAACCTAAGCTATATAATCTAGCGGGTAAACGCATGAGTTTAAATGACAGGACTATAGATACCTCTTTGTTATCTCCGGGTATATATTTCTTATCGGCAGAATATAATAAAAAAAGAATTACCAAAAAGATTACTGTTGTGAATTGATATTAATTACCAAACAGGAGGTTTGAGATGTTTAAACGAATTGCTTTCTTTGTTATTTTAATCGCTGTGGTTTCCGTCCATGCACAATGCGATTCTCTCCGCATGACCCTCGTTGGCAGCTGGGAGTGCCCAACTAACGATTTGGCTGGACTAAGGGGTTTTATTGGGAAGATTGGAGATTATGTAATCATTGCACAAGCTGGTGGAGAAGGGTATGAGCCATCTGATTCCTTATGGGTAATCGATGTTTCTACTGCAGAATCATGCTCAACGGTTGTAATTTATGCAGATACTGCATTTGAAACAGAACCCGCTTTAATCTATGCAATCACCTCTAAGGAAGAGAACAGCGACAGTGGCTATATCTATGTTGGCTACTTTAACGAAGATACATTAGGAGCAAGAAGATACTTTCGTGTTTTAAAATTCAAAACCAACCCACTTTCAATAACTAGGATGGGAATTATTGATTCAACATATTATACACATATTCCTATTAATAGGATTGATAATTGGGTTTATGGTCCCGGTTATATATATGTTGCCAATCCCTCTACTCCTGTAATGGTCGATCCAACTCGCATAACTGAAGGATATCGACAACCCCCTGATGGTAATCCATGGTATTTCTCATTAGGTAATTCTTATTCTTCCGAGAATTATCTTGCAAAGAGTGGAGGTATTGCAACTGTTCCCGATACAGGTACCGATGCAGCTTATTTTGAATTTTACAAATTAAGTCATCCCGATGCAGATGTTGAAACAATTCGCACTATCGGTTGCTGGCGAAGTGATTATGACGGTGATTGTGCAACTGCTGTGGCTATTAATGAGACACTCGAAATAGTTGCTCTGGGAACAGGTTTTGGAAAAATTTATTTTGTTGATATCGATGATGTGATAGACAGTAATTATAGCGCTGACCCGATTGCAACGCATAATATTGGTGAACCAATAACAGACCTTTATTGGATAGATAATTATTTATACATCGCTGCATATAACCCTTATGTCTTAGATGTGTCAGATTTAGATGCAATTGACACAGTTGCAATGTATAATCTTTATGGGTTAATAGGTTCTACTGCATGGAATATATTCTCTTTTGACAACTATGTGTATGTTCGAGCGGCAGGTTTATTATACATTCTCGAGGTTGACACCTCGATGCAGGTTGGTGATGATAGTTGTTCATTCCTTGATGAGGAGTTCCGAATATTTCCCAATCCCTTCAATTCCTCTGTTTCAATCACCGCACTTGCGGGAGCGGAAATAGAAATCTTCGATTTGCGGGGGAATGTTGTGTATGTTCCCTCACCCGGTTCGGCTGCGCCAAACCACCCTCTCCCGCAAGCAGGAGAGGGAAAGTGGTGTGGAGATGAAGATGGAGAACGAAAAAGTTCCTTCTCCCTCTATGAGGGAGAAGGTGGCGCGCTGCATTGGATGAGAGAGATTATCTGGACGCCCGCTCAATCAATCACCAGCGGAATATATCTAATCCGGGCGACAACAAAAGATGGCGGGAAAGTTTCAAAGCGGATTGTCTATTTGAGATAGCTGGAATAACCTTTGCGAGTATAGCGCCCTTCTCATTAAATCCTTATCTGTTGGTGGTGAGGGCAATTGCTAAATGTACATTGCGAGAGCCTTTAATTTGTTTCCCCATTTATTTCCGCACTCACCCAAATGTAACCAACAACGCTCCACTAACCGCTGTAATTATCGCCAATGACCTTCGGAAATCTATTTTCTCTCGGAGGAAAATCGCGGCTAAAATAAAAACGAAAATATTGCTTGTCTGATTCAAAGCGGCTGCCATCGATGCCTGTGTGAATTTCATCCCGGCGAGCCACAGAAGCATTGCAAGATATGCTCCAACAAATGAACCCGAAATCGTATAACCCCAGCTATGTGTTTTAATAAGAGAGTTCACTATTTTTACTCGTTTGGGATGAAATACCAGATATGGAATAAGGAAAATAAATCCACCGAACAACCTGATTTCTGTCGCCCAAAGAAGAGGTGAGTGATTAAGCAATGGTTTTATCATCACAACCCCCGCCGCCATTAAGCAATTTGCGATTATCGCAATAAGAAATCCGATTAAATAATCCCGTTTGGTTAAATTTGCGCCGGGTTTAAACTTTGTGGCAAACAAAATTGCGGAAATAATCATAATTACACCGATAAATTGAATTAGTGAGATTCGTTCACCAAGAAAAAACACTGATAGGAAGATTATCGATGGGCTATAAAAGCAACTGACAATCGAGCTTAATCCGGCACCGAGTCTGTTCAATGCCATGAAAAAGAGTGTATCCGCAATACCGATACCGATAACACCGCTGAGTATCAACAGTAGATAGTGCCATACTGGAACATCTCTGAAAGTCGTTTCCCCGAAAATCCACAAAGTTGGAATCATTAGGGAAAAACCGAGAAAGTTCTTGAATAGATTAAGTGCAACAGGATGAACTTTCTCACCGCTTTTTTTGAAAAGAATCACCGCGAATGCCCATACAACCGCAGTGGTAAATGCAAAAATTTCACCAAGATAGGGCATATCTTTTTCTCAGGGATTTAGTATGGGTAAGGCATTCCGAAAACAAAGAGCCAGGTGAAAAACACATCGAGGAATGCCTTGCGCTTGTTTTTATTCTGTATATCGTATTATTTTATCCAGTTTTTTCTCTGTGGTTTTTACGTTCTCTGCGTAAAATAGTTTCTGTCATCCAATATGTTCCGCGATAGCTTCACCCATCTCGATTGAGGAATTGCATCCACCTAAATCATAAGTTCGCACCTTACCTTCAGCAATTACATCCGCAACAGCATCGAGAACTGCATTAGCTTTATCGGTTTCACCGAGCCAATCGAGCATAAGTCTAACCGCAAGAATCATCGCTATTGGATTTACTTTGTATTGCCCTGCATATTTTGGTGCCGAACCATGAGTAGGTTCAAAGACACCGCATTTATCACCGATATTTCCGCTCGATGCGAATCCAAGTCCACCGACAAGCTGAGCCGCAAGGTCGGAAATTATATCACCGAACATATTGCTTGAAACCAGGATGCCATAATTCTGCGGATTTTTGACCAGCCACATCGCCATAGCATCGACATTGGTCTCCCAGAGTTCGACCGGAGCATATTCCTGCGCCATCTCACGGGCTAACTCCACCATCATACCGGATGTCTCGCGGATTACATTCGGTTTCTCCACAATAGTAACTGTTGGATATCCTTTTTCTTCGGCGTACTCAAATCCAGCTCTGAGGATTCTTTCGCAGCCGGTTTTCGTGAATATCCTGGTGGAAATCGCCATATCCGCGTCATTAACACTTTCAAATTTTGTCATATTGGGAGAGTATTTGCTCATCACTTTTTTGAGTTCATACGAAACAGGACGATACTCAACACCGGAATAAAGACCCTCGGTATTCTCGCGGAAAATCACGAGGTCGATATCATCCCGATAATTAAGTGGATTCCCTTTAAATGCCGTACACGGACGGAGATTCACATAAAGGTCGAACAACTGTCGAAGCCGGACAATCGGTGAGCGATAAATTAATCCCTTGTCTCGAAGTTCGGGAATAAGTTCGTTAGCGGCTTCTTTCTTCGGCTTGGATGTAATCGCTCCGAATAAACAAGCATCGGTGGACTCGATTAGCTCGATTGTTCTTTTGGGAAGTGGGTCGCCCTCCGTGCGCCAGAACTCCCAGCCGATATCGCCATATATGTATTCAGCATCCAATCCGACCTTATCCAGCACAATCATCGCTGCTTCCATGACATCTACTCCGACACCATCGCCGGGAAGTATTGCTATTTTGTATTTCGACATAAATCCTCCCTATTATTTTGTTTCAATCTTCAAAAATCTCTCAATAGCGAAAGAAGCGAAAATTCATCATCAGTCAACATAAAACTCAACTTGTAAGCACTTTTTTAATGACTTGACTTTGTTTTAAATTATTTATATATATGAATCCTTAACAATTAAACATGGAGGTTACGATGAGAAGAATTCTGTTTGTTTTATTTATTACTACTTTGATTTTTGCCGATATTTCACAAACGATTTCTTATCAGGGCAAACTGACCGATATGCTCGGTGTAGCAATCAACGATACTGTGGAAATGAAATTCCGCATTTTCAATGATGCGACTACCGGCGATTCACTCTGGGGTGAAACACATAATGATGTTCCTGTTATTCATGGGATATTCATGGTAGAACTCGGCTCAATCAATCCAATAGATTTACCTTTCGATACGACATATTGGCTTGCTATTATCGTGAACGATAATCCATTAACACCACGGGCGAAATTGACATCAAGTCCTTATGCTCTCCACGCAGCAACTGCCGATAGTATTTCTGGAGGAGGTGGAGTTATCTTACCCGGTGGTAGCGATGGACAAATCCAGTTCAACGATAGCAGCGGAACCGGAGTAACTTTCGGTGGAGCTTTCGATTTCTATTGGGATGATGCAAATAACAATCTTGGACTCGGGACAACTCCCGACGAATTGGCGAAATTTTTTATTCATGCTGCAGGAATGGATCAGGGAGTCATTATCGATTCATCCAATTCTCTTGGATTGGGAATAGCTTATCCCGGCAATATTGGAATCATCGTTCAGAAAGCGGAAGTTGTAGGTGTGCAAATCGATTCCGCAGGCGCGGACGGCATATATATCAACTCTCCCGGCGAAAACGGTATCGTCATCGATTCTGTTGGAAGCGATGGAGCGGTTATTCGAAATTCAAATAGCAATGGTATCCTCATTAAAAACTCTAACGAAGCAGGAATCATTGTTGATTCAGCAGGGATTTTCGGTATTGGCATTTCAAATCCCGGTAACACCGGAATAGTTATTCAAAGCCCTGCGGTTAACGGTATTCAAATCGATTCCGCCGGTGCGGATGGTATATCTATTGGCACTCCAATCGAAAACGGTATAGTTATTAATTCAGCCGGTATCGATGGTGTAGTAATTCAAAGTCCACTTAGCAACGGGATTGTCATAGAGAATCCCAATGAGGGCGGTATAATTATTGATTCCGCTGGTTTTTTCGGCATAGGTATTTCAAGTTCCGGCAATACAGGAATAGTTATCCAAAACCCGGCGGTCAATGGAGTGCAAATCGATTCAGCCGGTGAAAACGGGATATATATTACTAATTCAACTAGTGAGGGTATCCGCATCATCTCTTCCGGCAATAACGGTATTAGAATTGACACTACAGGTGGTAATGGAATTTATGTCCGAGAATCCGGAAGCAATGGAATAATGGTCTATGCTGCTACCGACGACGGTATGTATATCCATTCACCCCTAGGTAATGGTATAAATGTTTATAATGCAGGTGATGACGGTCTATATGTGAGCGAATGCGTTACTGACGGTGTTCATGTTCAGAATACGGGCGAATACGGGCTACATGTTTCAACTCCCGGGACCGATGGTTTGAAAATTTCACACGCTGGTGCCGAAGGTGTGGATATATTTGTAACAGAGGATGATGGTGTGCATATTGCGGACGCCGGTGGACATGGATTATTCATCTCGGGCGCAAGTTACGATGGTGTTCATGTAGCTTCCGCATCGGGTTATGCCGGTTATTTCGGTGGGCAAATATACGCTACAACCGCAAATGCAGGAATCAAATCATTTCTCATCGACCATCCATCCGACCCGGAGCATAAACTGCTACGACATTATTCAATCGAGTCGCCGGAAGTCCTGCTTATTTATCGAGGAAAAGTTATATTGGATGAGGCAGGTGAAATGGAAGTAAAAATGCCGGATTACTTTATCAATCTTACCGATGAGGATGGTGCTACTGTTCAATTGACACCTATCGGCAGACCGTTCCTCACCGGTTATGACTGGAATGCAGAGAATGCTACAATCACAATCTACGGTGAACCGAACCGGGAGGTTTCATATCAGGTCTCTGCCGAGAGAGACGACCCGGTCAAGCAAATGCTTGCAGGTCCACTCGAAGAAAACAAGAACGATAGCAAATATTGCCCCGATGGAAAGTTGCTTATTCCCGAAGCTTATGGATTCCCGAAGGAAATGAATAAGATCTATCAAGAAGATAATAAGTAAGAGATTTAAATACAAAAGGAAATTTATCATGCAAAGGTTTCTGCTGTTGTCATTATCTCTATTTTTTGGGTTGATAGCTCTCGCGCAAATCCCGCAGACGATACAATACCAGGGGAAATTAACCGATACATCGGAAGTCGGTCAAAACGACACCTCACCAATGACATTTAGTATTTACGATACTATCTATCGTTGAAGATACCGCGCTTTGGTCGGAGACTATTGAGGATATCACTGTCTCTCACGGATTATTCTCTGTAACTCTCGGCGAGATAGTTGCCCTCGACCTTGCATTCGACTGCGGTGCTACCGCATCGCTAATCTCCGATGGTAGCGGAGTTATTCCGTCTGGGGTGTTCGTTAACGGCAATGTCGGTATCGGCGAAACATCACCGGCGCGAGAATTGTATGTAAACGATGTAATGCGTCTTGAGCCGCGGTCATCGGAGCCTTCGAGTCCAAGCGAGGGAGGAATCATCAACGCATAAGCTCATGGTCTATGATGGCACATCCTGGAAAGCCTGATGGTAAAATCTGAAATCGATAAAAACAACTTATGAACGAGAGTGATCTCAATCGCTCTTTTTTTCTTGCTATTTTATTGCAAAAACCCTTATTGATATATAAAGCTAATTTATGGAGGTTCAAATGTCTAAAATTTTTATTTGTTTTATCATCGTCTTAATCGTGGTTTGCGCTTTTGCGCAAATCCCGCAGACAATGGTCTATCAGGGCAAATTAACCGACGAATTCGGTGTCGGATTTAACGGCGACTACGACCTGATGTTCGTCATCTACGATTCAATTGCGGTGGGGGATTCGCTCTGGGCAGAGAATCACAATGCGGTAGCGTTCGAAAAAGGAATATTCACAGTCGTTCTTGGTGATAGTGAGCCATTGGGATTACCGTTCGATGAGCAATACTATCTCGAAATCAGAATCGAGGGGACTCCGATCTTGCCACGAATGCGATTGACGACTAGTCCGTATGCATTCCGCGCAATTTTTGCGGATAGTTGTGCCGGAGGTACAGTCGGTGAGCAGGATACTTTTATCGCCCATTGGGATTCGCTTCGCAACATACCAGCGCATTTCGCGGATGGCGACGATATCGGGTTCGAACAACTCAGAGCCGATCACTATCCGTGGCTTACAGATAACGCTACATTCGTTGCCGGGGCAAATATCGCTCTTACACAGACAGGTGACTCTATCACTATTGCAGCGATAGGTGGTGCCGGCGACAGCGACTGGCAGATTGTCGATGACGATATGTATGCAATCCCCGATAGCTTTGTAGGTATCGGAATAACATCTCCCAGATATAAATTACATGTGGAAGACAGTATCGATGGCGATGCTTTCGATTCTACCGACGCTGTCGCTTATTTTAAAAATACATCTCCTACAATGATGAATTTTGCAACCGCTGTCTATGGCGATGCATCAACGAATGATTGGAGCATCGGTGGTGTTTTCAAAGGCGGTGAAGTAGGTGTTCTCGGAAAAGTTGTAACGAACAGTGGAACTTCGTTTTACGGTGTTAAAGGTCAGGTTTCGAAAGAGACCGGAACCGGAGTCGGTACATTTTACGGTGTTTACGGTATTGCAATGAACGGTGCAACTAACTATGGCGTTTATGGCTCCGCATGGGGAGGAACAACCGATTGGGCAGGTTATTTTTCAGGAGATGTCAATGTAACCAGTAACCTTAATGTTTTAGGTAGTTACTATGATTCCAATGATGAACCGGGAACAAACGGTCAGGTTTTATCGAGCACCGTCGGCGGCACCGATTGGATAGATGCACCGTCATCCTCACAGTGGACCTCCCACGCCAGCAATCCATACATTTACGCGAACAATAATATTAGTATAGCTGTATATGATTTCGACGAACGAGGAGTTTTATATGTTGATGAATTCGGCGATTTAGACAGTGCCTATGCAATTATAGGACGCAATTCGTTTGAAAGCACTTTCGGCATACTCGGTAGCGGACTTCATAATGGAGTCGGTGTTTATGGAGAAGCGGATGGTGCCGTAGAATCTGGAATTTATGGATACAATCCCAATTCTTCCGGCTGGGCTGGCTATTTCGATGGCGATGTGCATATAACAGGTGATCTTACAATGGATGGAAACGCCGACTATTTATTGAGTAATGCTCCCGATACGATGTCGGCATCCACTTCATCGAACTTATTGGCTGTTACTAATTCTGGTAGCGGTAGAGCAATCTATGCACGCATTAGTTCGGCAACAAACTACATAGCAGCTATCAAAGGAGAAGCTACCAGTGCAACCGGCGCTACACAGGCTATAGCCGGGTGGATTTCATCGACGCATGATGAGGCTTGCGCCGTCTATGGAATAGCCCAAGCGCTGTCCGGCAGTGCAGACGGCGTTACCGGACAAACTTTATGTCCCGATGGCTATGGTGGATACTTTTTCGGCGGACAAGGACTTTATGCATCAGATATAGATTGCGACGGTGAGGTTACAATTGATAATACCGGAGGTGGAAGCTATTGTTTGTCGGCAGATGGAGACCGCAATGGATACCTGATAGAAGTCGAAAATATCAACGCAACCGGCAGCGGTATGCATATAAACGCACATGCCATTGGGCTTTTCGCGCAAACCGATAGTGATAACCTTGGTTATGCCGCTGTGAAGGGACGTTCAAACGGAGATGCACCGGCTATATTTGGTGAGGCATTAAGCACAGGACCCGCTGGATATTTCGACGGAAATGTCGGCATTGGAACGGATAGCCCGGGCAGTCCACTACATATCAAATTGTCGGGTTCCAGCATTGCTGATGGTTTACGCATGGAAACATCTCTTGCAACCGGTGAGGATTGGTATGTTTATATGAACGCGACAGATGATTTAGTATTTCGTAATGACGCAACGGATTTAGTTATCATACAAAAGGATGACGGCTATGTCGGTATCGGCACGATAAGCCCCAATTCAAAACTACACATAAATAGTGCAGTTGCTGAAGATGGCTTGAGAGTTCAAGTAGCCGGCGCCACAAAACTCCTGGTGAATAGCAATGGTGGTGTTACCGTGGGAACTAACACAACTCCTCCTGCAAATGGGTTGTATGTCGCTGATTGGACAGGCATCGGGGAATCGACTCCTGAAGGTATCCTTCATATCCGCGAGGATTCCGTACATGTAATTCTGGATGCTGACGAGGAAGCGGATGCCAAAATCGTTTTTAGAGATGCTGATGCTCCAACAGATCAGGTATTCGAGATAGCATTCAATGCAGCCGACCAGGACCTTCACATTAGAAGCGATGATAATTCATTCGAGGATATTATGACGATTCGCAATGGTGGTAATATCGGTATCGGACAACCATCACCTGGAAGCCACAAATTATATGTGGAATCGGACGGCAGCGGAACAAATGGTTCCACCGTTTTTATTGAGAATACAAGTGCCACAGGAATTGGAATGATTGTCGAAGCTACATCCAGTGATTTACCACTGCTTGTTACCCAAAGAGGCGCCGGTGACATATTCCGCTGTGATAGCTGGACAGGCGGCTGGCATGCAGTCTTTAAGGTTGACAATGCCGGTCAAGCTACCTGCAATGTTCTCGAGATACTCGGTGGTTCCGACCTTTCCGAGCAATTCGAAATCGATGCTACGGATGTTCAGCCCGGTATGGTGGTCAGTATCGACACCGATAATCCGGGGAAACTCAAGATAGCCGAAACCGCTTATGACCGCAAGGTTGCCGGTATAGTCAGCGGTGCCGGAGGTATCAAAACCGGCATGATGATGGGACAAACCGAATCTGTTGCCGATGGCGAATATCCTGTCGCTCTGACCGGGCGTGTATATGTTATGGCTGATGCATCGAGCGGCGCTATCGAACCGGGAGACTTGCTCACGAGCTCGGATGTTCCGGGATATGCGATGAAGGTTACCGACCATTACAGAGCAAACGGGGCGATAATCGGCAAGGCGATGACATCGCTCGATGAAGGACAGGGTTTGGTTCTTGTTCTGATATCTTTGCAATAAGTGTATGGAGGTTAAGAAATGATTCGAATTATAAAGAAAATGTTGCCTGCAAAATGGTCTTTATTGTCGTTTCTTGTTTTATTTATACTTATTGCAATTCCACTACGGGCAAGAGAATTGAAGGAACTGGAGGTCAGAAACGCCGTTCAAACATGGGTGCGCTATGTTACAGCAGATGCAAAACCGGATGCTGTTATCGAGCGGATGGAACCGTATGAAGTCGATGGTCGTGCGATAGCTTACATCGCTCACATCGAAAAAGGCGGTTTCTGTTTTTGCTCCGCTAACGATATGCTTGTACCTGTTTATTTCTATTCTCCCGATGGAACTTATGACCCGAACAATAAATCGTTGCTCTTCTTCTTGCGCGATATAGAAGCAAGAACCCAAACGGCTGTTATGTGGGAGAGAAGTAAAAGCGTCGAATATCGTAAGTATGAATCTACATTCGAGGAGAGAAGGTCGAACTGGCGAGAGCTTGGGACAGGTGTGGTTCCAGCTCGATTCAGCCGTTTTTCCCGAGATTCGAAAATGGCTGCTCCCGATTCTATGAGTCTTGATTTGACCTGCACATGGGGTCAGGGTTCGCCATATAACGATCAATGTCCCAATCTCACTCCGGCAGTTGATGAACGCACTCTTGTGGGCTGCGGCGCTACCGCTATGGCTCAGATAATGTATTACTGGAAGTGGCCCAATACCGGTCAGGGAAGCGACGGCATCGATTATATCTATCACTGGAGAATCGGCTGGGATAATGAACCTCTCGCAGTCAATCCCGGTATTCCCGGTGGCTGGGCAAATCGTCTGGAATGGGCTGCAGGACAACTTCGAATGAATAATTATTGGGATAATAGCTTTTATTCAAAAGCAAGAAAGATTGATACTACTTTGGTTTATCGAACTGCTTTAGAAAACCTTTGGAACAGAATGAATGTCGATACGACAGATTGCGATGCGAATTTCGGTGTAACAAACTATAACTGGAGTATAATCGAGGATGTTCATACGGATCCTCCCGATGCCGGAGACATCGAGGCGGCAGAACTTAACTACCACGCCGGCATTGCAATCGAAATGAGCTATGGTGTGAAGGCATCATCGGCGGGCTTCTCGAACTTCGAAGACGCCCTCGAGAACCATTTTCGATACGATACCGATGCTGAATATCTCAGCGAAACCGATATAGATAAAATGGCAGAAGAGATAGAGTGGTTGCGCCCCCTTAACTACAATGGCAGTGATACCGGCGGCGCCGGCGGTCATTTCTGGGTCGTACATGGATACGATAAAAATACCGACCCGGATAGACAGTTCTTGATGAATATGGGCTGGAGCGGTGGTTCGAATGGCTGGTATTCTGCGGATACATTCATTACGGGGGGATACTGCTGGGTTCCGTTTTCATATACGATAAAAATCGCGCCGAAAGATATGGTGAAATTTGTTGGAAATACTAGTTCCGGGGATGGCGGTCCCGATGACCCATACGAAGACATTAACGAGGCAGTTGTTGAATCGCCGTCCGGTGCGACACTGATATTTAGGGCGGGTTCATATAACACATTTTCTGCGCCATCGATAATAATAGATAAACACCTGACATTAAAAGGGCGAAAGGTTACTATCGACCAGGAATAGAAATAGGTGGGCAGGTGGATTGGACTGTATATTTCGGTGGGCAATACAAACGAAATATCCGCGAGGATGTTCCCGGTATCGAATTCATCAGCGAGACACTTCGGCTATTATTGAAAACAGGTAACGAAACAATCGATAGGAGATTAATATGTATAGGTCATGGGAAGAAGAAAAAGCTAAACGAAAAGCCAATAAGCAGCGGCACAAAGAGATTCGTGATGAGAATCGTAAGATAGCTATCGCTGAAGCCGAGGGATTAATGAATTATCTCCGTTCGTATTTGCAAGAATGCGGATTGACACAAACTCAAATTGCGGATTTCGCAGGTGTGGACACCTCGACTGTGTCGCAGATTATGAGACATTATCACAAAACCGCAAGATTCAGTATAATCGTGGCTTTGGCTCGCGCTGCCGGTTATCGAATCGAATTTGTCAAGCTTCATCCAAGATATGATGAATTTCGCGACAAAAGGAGACTGAAACCACCTCCTTTGAATGAAAAAACCGATTGATAAAGTAGAAAAAGGGCTTGAAAAAGTCTAAATATGTATTTTGGGAGCGAAAAATATTTATCGGAAACCGAACCTTGTTTTTGCGAAACCATACTATGTTTTTGAGAAACCATACTATGTTTTTGAGAAACCGACCCTTGTTTTTGGAAAACTGCACCTTGTTCTTCCAAAACCGTGTCCTGTTTATCGGAAACCGGGACAGAAGCTTCGGAAATTAACATTTTTCTTGTTTTGGATGTGAAAATATTAGGATAACACATTTTTAAGGAGGTTTTTATGCAGAAGATGTTCTGGTTGTTTATAGCAATTCTTATTTTAGGACTGGCGGTGTTCGCTCAAGTGCCGCAGACGATTTCATTTCAGGGACGATTGTCCGATATTTCCGGCGAACCGCTTCCCGACAGCGATTACGAGCTTACTTTCCGTCTCTACGATTCCGAATCTGGTGGCACAGCGCTCTGGTCAGAGTTACAAACTGTCAATACATCGAACGGATTGTTCACTGTCATGCTCGGTGCGGAAACTCCATTCGTGGACATCGAGGATTTCTATGCACCGCTCTGGCTCTCGGTTGATATAAGACGGCACCGGCGAACTCGAACCGCGCTATCAACTCGGCTCCAGCCCTTATGCATTCGTCGCAATCGTTGCCGACAGCGCAAATTATGCCATGTATTCGATGTACGCAATCGAAGCCCAACTCGCCGATTCCGCTTATTTTGCAGAATATGCAACCAATGCAGGTTGGGCGGCAACTGCTGATGAAGCCGACCTTGCTCATTCTGTTAACTGGGATGACATCTCCGATATGCCAGCCGGTTTTGCCGATGGCATCGACGACGAAGGCGGTTCAACTATTGCTGTTATCAACGATCTCGATGATGTTAATACCGCCGGCGTAACCGATGGACAGGTTATTAAATGGGTCGATGCCGCAAGCGAGTGGCGTCCCGCCGAGGATGTCGGTGGCGGCTCCGGCGACAACTGGGGAACGCAGGTCGCTGTTACAGATATCAATCTTAACGGTGATGGAACTGCGGGAGACCCACTCGGTATCATGGGTGGTGGGATAGCTTATGATCATCTGTCTTTTGCAGTGCAGGAATCAATTCAAGCAGGTGGTGGCTCCGGCGACAACTGGGGAACGCAGGTCGCTGTTACAGATATTAGTCTTAACGGTGATGGAACTGCGGGAGACCCACTCGGTATCATGGATGGTGGGATCGTTTATGATCATCTGTCTTTTGCAGTGCAGGAATCAATTCAAGCCGGCGGAGGTGCAGGCGACGACTGGGGAACTCAAGCTGTCGAGACCGATGTCTCACTCACAGGCGATGGCACAACCGGTGATGAACTCGGTATCGCAACCGGTGGTGTCGGGTATGACAATCTCTCAACGGCGGTGCAGGAATCAATTCAAGCCGGCGGCGGTGCCGATGGAGACTGGACAATATCGGGCGACGACTTGTATTCTGCAATCAGCGGTAATGTCGGAATCGGGACAACAAGCCCGGCAGTGGTGCTGGATGTATATGGAACGCAGATTGTTAGCGAAACATCGGACGGAATCGTTAACATTGGAGAGACATCTGGCAAGCATGTTACTCTTGATGAAAATGAAATTCATGCCAGAGATGGCGCCGCTACAAGCGACCTATTCATCAACGACTTCGGCGGTAGGGTTTTTATTGCAAACAACGCTATATATGCTGAATCCGGTGGAGATGTTGGCATCGGAACAGTGAGTCCGGATGCACAACTTCATATTGAAGGACAAATTAAAATTGTCGGAGGCAGCCCGGGTTTAGGCAAGGTTTTGACATCCGATGCAACCGGTCTGGCAACATGGGAAACTCCCGGCGGTGGTACCGATGACGATTGGACAATTAGCGGAAGTAACATGTATTCCGCAGTCAGCGGGAATGTCGGCATTGGGATTGCGACACCATCACACAAACTCCATGTCGTAACCGATGGAGGAATTGCTGCGGGATATTTTGCGAATCAAAGCCCATCATTAGATTACTTCGGTGTTTATGGCGCATGTGCCAATACCGATTACTATGGATATGGAGGTTATTTCAAAGGTGGTTATATCGGTGCTTATGGATTTGTCGAGCCAACAGGTAATTTATATTATATGGGTGTATCAGGTTATGTCACTGGTGGATCCGGTGACAATTACGGAGTAAGAGGTTCGTCATATGGTGGAGAAACAAATTACGGTGTTTATGGCATAGCATCCGGCGGAACGACAAATTACGGTGTCTATGGTGAAACCTCGGGTGGCACGACTAATTGGGCGGGATATTTTAATGGCGATGCCTATTTCGATGGAGATATCGGTATTGGAGTTCCATATCCAGCATTTGAACTCGATGTTGCGGGGCATGCCAAATTTACAGCCGATTGTCCAGCGATTCGGTTATACGGAAGTGAAACTGGTGGCGAATCATGGATGATTCAAGAGTATCAAGGTTGTTTTGGGATAAGAAGTTATCTTGGGAGTTCCTGGTACTTTTTTCTTACGATCGAATCAGATGGTAAAGTTGGCATCGGAACATTTACTCCAACTCGAAAACTATTTGTTAATGGCGATGCCGGTGGAACCGGCGCTTGGCACAATGATTCGGACGAGCGTCTTAAAAAGAATATCATCACAATCCCAAATGCACTCGATAAAGTCGAAAAACTTCGCGGCGTGCAATTCGAATGGAAAGAAACCGAAAACCATGCCGAGGGGCAACAAATCGGTTTTATCGCTCAGGAAGTGTTACCTATCTTACCCGAGGTCGTTGATAAACCCGGCGAATACTATGGAATGCAATATGCTCCAATCACAGCTCTGCTGGTCGAAGCGATGAAAGAACAGCAAAAAGTAATCGAAAAACTTGAAGCGGAAAACGAAGCGATAAAAGCACGGCTCGATGCAATTGAGGATATTATCGAGCAGTGAATGGGCACGGTTGGCTTATTAAAGCGATGATAACCGACACAAAACTTTATAAATATTCATTCTTACGAGGGAGTGATGGAATGAGAAAAAGGGGACCTAAAATGGAACGAAATTCATGGTTACTTATTTTTACGATAGTTATAATTTCGCTCACATTTTTGGGATGCAGCAATAATGATGATTCGGACAACGGGGATGGTCCCACCGAAGAGCAATTGCAGCAACTAGATGATATTCGGCAAATACAGCTTGAATATTACATCGAGCTTGAGAGCATTCTTGCAGAAATGGACACTGCTGCTGCAAAGGATAGCATCGTCGCAATAATGTCGTCCGACACATTGATAGAATGGGCTATCGTTACATCGCAGGGAATTAACATCCAATGGGAGGCAGGATTTGGCGGTACTTTATTGCTCGATCCAAAGCGAAGTTATTCCGGGGATTTGGAGCGTGAGATTGATGGGAAACGCAGTTTACAAAAAAGCCACACCGCAACTGCTTCCGTCAGTCCCAAATCCAAGAAAACTCTCTATATTGCGGCCTTCTATACTGAGTTTGCCTACTATGAAGATCAGGTAATAGACTCCGCCAATGCTTTTTTTGCGAATGCGGGATACGACAACTTCGAAGTCTATAAAGACGCAGAATGCTCTTTTAGCTGGTTCAATTCGATAGGTCTGCTCGATGACTACGGCATTATAAGGATTGCCTCGCACGGGAATATTTGGCCTTCGGAAGCAGACATTCAGAACGTATATCTTTGGACAGGCGAAATCGTAAATCGAGCTACGGACTTGACTATATTCGATTACCTTGCAAGTGGGCTCATTCATACAGGCACCCTCGATAGTTCAACTTATTATACCATAGACGGTGCGTTCTTCGCCGCCGCCAATGACTTCACATACGAGAAATCCTTTATATCTTTGGGATTCTGCTATAGTGCTCTTGGCAATTGGCCAACAGACCTTGTAAATTTTAGCGGTGCAAGTGCTGTCACAGCTTATAGCTGGGCGGTTTGGGATTCAGCTGATGCAGTCTGGACTGAGGATTTCTTCAGGCGAATGTGCGATACGACACGCGCAACACCTCTTACTATAGGAGAATGGGATTCCGACAGCGATCGCTTATATTACAATACGGAAGATTCCCACTGGGTGGCACTTCTTTATAACGGTAATGATAACATGACGCTTTGGATACCTTTACGCATCTTATCCATCAACCCGACGAGCGGTATGGAAGATACCATTATAACCATCGAGGGTGTGGGTTTTGGAAATACAGAGGCTCAAGTTCAGTTTGGCGATATCGTGGCATCGAACATATTTGAGTGGTCGGATACACTTATTAGAGTTGCTGTTCCAGCAGGTTTGGCGGAAGGCATTGTGATTGTGAAAGTAGTGGTTGACGATAGGCAAAGCAATGGCGTGGAGTTCATTATTGGAAGCGAGATCGATTTATCTGGATTCAATTCCATTGAAATACACATTATGAGATTAATTGCAACATGGGAATCCTCCTATGGCCCGCCTGCGGATGTAGATTTCGATACTGACTTTGGCCCTCTTAGAGGAAGCTTCTCCGACAATACTTTCTATGGCTACCGCGATACTACTTACCCCGATTTGGATCAAGAAATATCAGAAGTGACTGTCACAATTGATCCTATTACGTATGCAGTAACAAACTTTGAATACACCGAAACAACAACACACTCGAATGGTTATTCGAGTGTGTGGTATAGGGCTGTCTCCGGGTCATCAACTAACCTTCAGATGTCAACGCACAATCCTGACTTTGTCTCATTTGGACTCTCTTACTCGGTGGATGTATGCAACCAGATTTCAACTTGTGTGGATAGGCTGGACTATCCTGCAGATAGTTGGTGGAGGGAAATAACAGCCTTTTATTGTAATGAAGAAAGTTCGATATTGATAAACTTTAGACTCTATGATTAATCAGACAAGTAATCTGGCAGTTATTTTCAGAGGTAGAGAACTTTTTCGATGGACTCCGACCCGAACGGCACCGAGATCCCGAAACGCACAAAACGCGAAATATGAAAAACGGAAAAGCAAAATGAATTGGGAGGCAACAGGATTGATTTATTGTGTAGAGGTCTTTGGGAGTAACTTTTTTTTGATAAAAACCGTGATGTACATGAAACAGACTGTGCTATAACTTTCAAAAATCGATAAGTTCTTTGCTTTTTGTAAAATGAAACCGAATATCGATTAAAACTTGATGAAATAATGCAATCGAATTTCTAAATAGCGATAGAAAGATGAGTAAAAAACTGTAGTGCAATTTATTCCAATCAAATTCACTTGACTTAAACTGAAAATATCAATACTTTAAAGTCTGAATAATTCGCAAATAACAATTTAAGGAGGTTTTTATGAGCAAGATGTTCTGGTTGTTTCTAACAGTTCTGATTTTGGGACTGGCGGTGTTCGCTCAAGTCCCACAAACGATTTCATTCCAGGGTCGGCTGACCGATATAACCGGCGAGCCGCTCCCTGACAGCGACTACGCTCTTACTTTCCGGCTCTACGATTCCGGGACCGGCGGAACAGCGCTGTGGTCCGAGGTGCAGACGGTCAATACCTCGAACGGTTTGTTCACTGTCATGCTTGGAGAAGCAACTCCATTTGTGGACATCGAGGATTTCTATGCACCTCTTTGGCTTTCGGTCGATATCGATGGAGCCGGCGAACTCGACCCGCGTTATCAACTCGGTGCAAGCCCGTATGCATTCGTCGCAATCGTTGCCGACAGCGCAAATTACTCGATGTATTCGATGTATGCACTGGAGGCAGAATTCGCTGATACTGCAGATTATGCTTTTGATGCAGAAACTGCCGGTGAAGCCGCTCTCGCTTATTCAGTCGATTGGGACGATATCACCGACATGCCTGCCGGTTTCGCCGATGGCATCGATGACGAAGGCGGCTCGACTATCGCTGTTCTAGATGACCTCGACGATGTCAATACCGTTGGCGTAACAGACGGACAGGTTCTCAAGTGGGTGGATGCCGCCGATGAATGGCGTCCTGCGGAGGATGTCGGCGGCGGTTCCGGCGACAACTGGGGAACGCAGGTCGCTGTTACAGATATTAGTCTTAACGGCGATGGCACTGCGGGTGACCCACTCGGTATCATGAGTGGTGGGATAGCTTATGACCATCTGTCTTTTGCGGTGCAGGAATCCATCGAAGCCGGCGGCGGCGCAGGCGATGACTGGGGAACTCAAGCTGTCGAAAGCGATGCATCACTCATCGGCGATGGAACGACAGGCGATGAACTCGGTATCGCAACAGGAGGTGTTGAATTATCTCATATCTCACCCACCGGCGGAAGCGATGGACAGGTCATTAAAATTGTTGCAGGCGCTCCGCAATGGGCAAACGATGAAGGTGGTGTCGGTGGAGACGAAGATTGGGAAATCGATGCAGTTAATGATTATGTATATAACACAACCGACAAAATCGGAATCGGAACGGATAGCCCGGACTATGCTCTACAGGTAATCGATACCGATACAAGCGAATGGACTATTGCCATTCATGGAGAAGCTACAGATGCAGTAACCACAAATAGAACTATTGGTGTAAGAGGAGAAACATCCTGTAATACAGTTGGTTCCGGTATATATGGAATGGGGAATAGCAGCGATGCAATCGGTGTAATCGGTGTAGGCGGTTATGACGACTATTCGGGATATTTCGCTTATCCCGGTGCTGGTGGTTGTTTCACCGGTTCTTCACGTGGTATTGCTGCAAAAGCTTCCGGTATAAATGAATATAATTACGGTGTCTATGGATATTCTGACGATGCAACTGTTGCAGATTTTGGAGTATCCGGTGTCGCGGAAGGTTCGAATGCTAATTATGGTGTATATGGCGAAGCCAGTGGTGGCACAACTAATTATGGAGGATATTTCTATGCTTTCGATGGTGCAACAAACTACGCAGGTTATTTCTATGGAGATGTGCGGATAACCGGCGCTCTACTGGATAGCGATGGCGATCCCGGAACTGCAGGACAGGTTCTTTCCAGCACCGCAATTGGAACGGACTGGATTACCGGCGGTTCGGGCGGTGTGGATGGCGCCGGCACTGTAAATAAACTCGCTATATGGTCGGGTGCAAGCAATCTGTCATACGACCCCAATCTCCATTGGGATGATACAAACCATAGGCTCGGTATCGAAACGACAATCCCGAATGCTAAACTCCATGTAGCAGCTACTAGCGCTTCAGAATTGATACTTGAAGAAACAGCTATAGACCAATCTGCCAGCATCAATTTCTTAAATGGAAGCGGGAATCAATGGCTAATCAATGGAACTCCCAATACGATAGATTCCGACGCATATTTCTCGCTTGCATATCAGGTCGGTATGGTTTCCACTCCTATATTACATGTAAATGGTTCAGGCAATATTGGCATCGGAACAACAACTCCTGTTGGAAAACTGACTGTAGATGGGAATATTATTCCCGTAGATGCTGATATTAATTCTTTAGGATTGACAGATCATCAATGGCGCGATCTATATGTTACAAGTATGATTGATTCAAGAAATGATGCTGATTACACATTATTTCTCACTTCTAACGGAGGGTATCAATTCATGTTGGATGATGACAACGATGATGAAGGAACGACAGTGGATTTTGAGGTTGCAACTCCACTTGCTTTCCCCGCGTTTATAGTCAAGAGAGATGGTAATGTCGGAATTGGAACAACATCTCCTTCAGCAAAACTGGACATCTCTGCAAATAGCACTACAACTGCTCCGCATATAGAACTTTACGAAGACGCCGACGATTATGCTCGATTAAGTTTTAGTAATACTACTGGCAGTGAATATTTCACAATTGCAGGTTATCCAGCGGCAACCGGTTCTGCTGATGATGCAAAGCTACATTTCTGGTATTCAGATCCGTGGTCAAATAAAATGACGATAACTGGCAGCGGTAATGTCGGTATCGGGACGACAAACCCGGATGCAAGCCTTGTGGTAGGAACTCCACTGGGTTCGGGATGGGTAATTCCCGCTGTGACAGTTGGAGATGCAACCGGGGGGGGGGTCGAAGTTGGTAATGGCACTTATGCTCTTGCAATAGATGCTTCGAGTTCTTTTAATAGAGCAAGAATTGTCTGTTCTGATGACGAAGGTTATGCTAAAGGTGATATCGAATTCAGATGTGGTAACATCGGAATAGGCACTGGAACCCCGGAAGACCCACTCTATGTTAGAAACATTGTTACATCCCATTCCGCTGATAATTCTCCTACTATTACCGGTTTTGCAAGCGATGGTGCCGACTCGATGATAGGCATTATTGCGGGTGAAAATGGCTATCAGGGAGTTTTTGGTTGGACAAATAAAAGCTCTGGATACGGCGTTTGTGGAGAAGCAACGGGAAATAATGCTAAAGGAGTTTATGGTAGGGCTTATGGTAGTAGCACAAACTTTGGTATTTATGGCACTGCAACTGGAGGTACAACAGATTGGGCAGGTTACTTCATCGGCGATATATACGCAAACACTGCCAACGCCGGCATTAAGGCATTTCTAATTGACCATCCCGGCGACCCGGAGCATAAATTACTGCGTCATTACTGTATAGAATCACCCAAAGCGATGGTAGTATATTATGGAAAAGCTCGACTCGATGAAACAGGTCAACTGGATGTTTCTCTACCGGACTATTTCATAGACCTTGCCGATGAAACCGGTGCGGTCGTTCAGCTTACACCTATCGGCAGACCGTTCCTGACCGGCTACGATTGGAATGCGCAATCCGCTGTCGTAACAATATACGGCGACCCCGGACGCGAGGTTTCATATCAAGTCTCAGCCGAAAGGGATGACCCGGTTAAGCGGCTTCTCGTTAAACCTGTGGAAGAACAAAAAGGAATTGGAAAAGCTTGCGACGATGGAAAATTGCTTATTCCTGAAGCTTATGGTTATCCCGAAGAAATGGGAATGAGTTATGAAGATGACCAACAGCAAAATTAATCTCCGTAGGAGGTATAATATGCGAGTAACAATACTCATAATAGCGGTCTTAGCTGTTGCGATTTTTGCTCAAACACAGATGGCACCATCCGTAACCGACAACGGCGGCGGTGTTGCAACAGGCGATAGCGTCAAAATTCTTTCATCTATCGGGCAGTCGGTTACCGGTATTCGGACGAATACAACAACTTTGCAAACGGGATATATCACCGATGCAATCGGTGTAGCGGAGATTATCGAACATCCCGGGAAACCACCGGTATCGCCAGTGATTGGTAGCTTTTTCCCGAATCCCTTTAATAGTTCAGCATCTATCGAAATTGGAATGCCTCAAGCGGGTGAAATTGAACTGAAAGTATTCGATATTTCTGGAAAGCAAATATACGCATGGAATACAAATGCCACTGCCGGGAATTATTCATTAGTCTTCCGACCGGATGATGAATTGCCCAGTGGAACTTTCTTTTTCGCAATCACGGCTTGTAATAAAAAGCATACAGGGAAATTGGTACTGGTAAGATAGAATATAATTCAACCATAGAGTAGAGACACGGCATGCCGTGTCTCTACATTATCCTATTATTCTGATAAAATCTATTCTTTAATTCTCCCTGCCAGGATATATAGCACAGCCATCCGCACCGCTACACCGTTTGTAACCTGCTCGAGGATAACATTATCGACACTGTCCGCAACATCGGAATCGATTTCCACACCTCTATTTATCGGACCGGGATGCATGATTATATGGTCGGGGTCGAGCAGCTTTGTTCGCTCGGCGGTAAGTCCCCAGAACATCCTGTATTCGCGAAGCGATGGAATGTATCCACCCTTTTGTCTCTCGAGCTGAAGTCTGAGAACATTCACTACATTTGCACCGGAAAGAGCTTCATCGATATCTGTTGTGTACTCGACACCCAATGCTTCGGGGTAAGGTGGCAGCAGAGTTTTAGGTGCACAAAGAACAACTTTTGCGCCCAGCTTTTTCAAACCACATATATTGCTTCGTGCAACTCGCGAATGACGGATATCGCCAAGAATAGTAACCTTGAGTCCATTGAAATGGTCAAATCTTTCGCGAATCGTATATAGGTCGAGAAGTGCTTGAGTCGGGTGTTCGTTTGTGCCATCCCCGGCATTTATAACCGGAACACCCGTGGCGCGCTCGACATAATGACTTGCTCCGACACTGCTGTGGCGGATAACAATCATGTCGATTTTCATCGCAAGTATGTTATTGACTGTATCGCGTAGTGTTTCGCCTTTTTTTACGCTGGAAGTGCTTGCGGAGAAATTGACAACATCTGCGGAAAGACGCTTCTCGGCAAGCTCGAAAGATATTCGGGTGCGGGTTGAAGCTTCAAAAAAAAGATTTACAACGGCAAGCCAGCGCAAAGTCGGAACTCTTTTTACATCGCGCTCTAAAATTTTTCGGAATGCTTTGGATTCCTCGAGAAGATAGAGAATTTCCTCTGCGGTAAGGTCTTTTAAACCCAGAAGACTCTTATGCGAAAATGACATACCTTCTCCTCCCTAATCGTTAGTTTGCTTTCTTTTTATCAGAATAACATTGTCTTCTTCATCGGACTCGATAGTGTGAACGCGGACATATTCATCCGGGCGGACATCGATAACACGACCGACATGGTCGGGGCATATCGGCAATTCTCTGCCGCCACGGTCGATTAGTACGGCAAGCTGGATACTGTTTGGGCGACCAAAATCGAGAATTACATCGATTGCTGAACGAATTGTTCTACCGGTGAAAAGAACATCATCGACAAGTATTATGTCCAGTCCGGTAGGGTCGAATTGAATCTCCGAACCTTTAGGATGTGGAAAATCGACTGTCTCGCGGAAATCGTCGCGATACAATGTGATATCAACAACCCCGAGCGGGATTTCGATGCTTTCAAGCTCATTTATCTTATTGATAATCCTTTCGGCAAAATCAACTCCTCTTGTGCGAATACCAACAACGGCGAGGTTTTTTGCGCCTTCATTATACTCCAAAATCTGATGTGTAATTCTATCCAGACTGCGCATAATTGCGGCTTCATTCATTAGAACTTGAGTCATAAATTTCCTCCTATGTTTTCAAATGACAACATAATCGAAAGTTTTATCAGGACAAGAAAAATCAATTGGCTATACGACTTTTTTTAAACCTGCCTACCTCTCTATCCGCCATAGCCGTTGGAACAGGAATCCGGTATCTTATACTTGCTGCAAGTGTCCATCTCAAAGCATTCTCAAAACTAATGAGATTGCCGGGGCTTATGAACACAGGTTTGACATTGGTTCTTGTTCTAACAACCATACCGATGTTTTCACCTTTGTATGTCAACCATGTCCACGAGCCTTTCTCGATATCCGGCTCATCATAAGAGCCGACAAATCTGCTTTTTGCCACACCGATTGTCGGTTTTTGGAGAAAAAGCCCGATATGCGCCGCAAGACCGAGTTTTCGCGGGTGAGCGATACCCTGTCCATCGAGCATGACAAGGTCGGGAGTCCCTTCGAGTTTCTCAAAAAGCTTAAGTAGAAGTGGGGCTTCACGAAAACTCAAATATCCCGGAATATATGGAAAGCGGACTTTCTCGTATCCGGTGTGCAACTCGAGCAATTCAAAATCGGGGTACGACAGAAGAAGAACAGCGCCCAGTGCATAGCCATCTTTTGAGAAAGCAAGGTCGCCCGCGGCAATCGTATCGACTTTATCGGGTCCGCTATCGAGCACAAGCCTCGAGGCAAGATTTGTCTGAAGACTGCGAGCATCATCGATTGTCAGGTTTTCCCATGAGTGAATTTTTTGGATTTTCATCTCATTTCTCCTCAAATACAAATACCAAGTTTCTCCTCGATATCTTTTTGCGCAAACTCAAGATGCGAACCGTGCCAATAGACTTTTCCACAACCAGAGCATTGCCAGAATCTATCGTGAGTCTCGAAAGTATATGGCGGTACGAGTTCTGTAATAGATTCTTTTGGCACATCTTCGATTTGGCTATTGCACACCGGGCATCTTTTGAGCGCTATGACCGGTTCGATATCGAAATGGTTTGTTATCTCGCGCAGTCTCGCCCATAAAGAATTCGCCCGGACCAGATATGCTGCACTCCCGGCTTTGCGAGCAAGGTTTATATCGCGGGTGAGCAAAATCCTGTTATGCAGAAGAGCTATAAATAGCAGGTCGTCATCATCTGCGATGGCCTGATAAATGACATCGCAGCCGAACATTCGAAGCCATCGCGCACAGCGACCGAGCATAACATCGGCGATATATTTTTTCTTACTCGATGAAGACATTCTTATAATGTCCGTTGTCGGTTGCACACCCAGCCCCCGGAAGAATTCAATTCAAAATACTCAATTAGCAATTATCAATGCAAAATGCTTCCCCGCTCCATACCCCGGAAGAGTTTTATCACAGAGCGCACAGAGTCCACAGAGAAACCCCATACTATCACACCATTTGAACCATGATTCGCATGATTAAAGGATTAATGTGATTTCCCAGAACCTACATACATTTGAAATCATGATTCAAATGATGTATAGCTATTACTACTTTTTTAGCTATTCCGTAATTCTCTCGGCTTTATAAAAACCTTTCCCTGCTCCTTCACCGGGAAATAATGAATCAGTTAACTCCAATTGCCAGACTATTTCATTGGTTGACGGAATTACTTCTATTAATCTACTTGCACAAGTGATTAATATATTTCCATTGGGGAGAAGATTGACATCCCGCATAGGCATATCGCATTGAGTTGAATCATCGAATCGCCATTCGATTACATCGGTTGCCTTGTTATAATTAATCGCTGAATGCACTATCGGTGTCTGATGTGCCACCAGTATATGCTCATCGTCAATGAGCTGCGGGTCATGCGGTGAATCTATTACATCAATAATTGTATCGACCGGGGTACCGTCAGGATTTATTTCAACAATCATATCGAAATTCCTCAAACTTACCAAAGTATTGCCATTGTCGAGTCGCGAAACGGTGTTTATATGTGTCCAGCCATCTTCGGTTCCGGGATTGATTTCGCTATATGGTGGATAATTGAAATACTCGAACGCACGCCACCACCAAACTAAATCACCATCGGGAGTTATTTCTTTCACTATCGTATCTATTTTCGCATCGCCCATACCGAAGATATAGAGTATATTACCGTTATCGAGCAAATCCGCATCATGACTGACTTTTGGGTCGTCATATTCCCATAGAATATCGCCATTACGGTTTATTATTGCTAATCCTATGCTTTGATTGACAATAAGGATTGAATCATTGGATATTAATTCCGCCTCGGTTTGATTGCTGCCCATCTCCTCCGGAAGCTCATATTCCCACACCGGTTCTCCGTTCATATCCACCTCATAAAGAATATCCGGGTCAACATATTTATACACGAAGAAAGTCGTTCCGTTACATGCCTTGTCTGCATCATAAATGGTAACCTCGAATCCCAATGATGGTGTGCCGTTACCATTGGACGAATCATCGTCATCGTTACTGCATCCAGTTGCAAGAATCATCAATGCGATAATGATGAATGATAGAGTTTTGCTGTTCATAGTTTTCCTCCTTAAATTGAATTTGCTGGATTCTGCAAAATGTATATTTTTGTTTTTTTATCGATGGAAAAAACCCCTTCACTGACCATATCAAGCCCGTTGAAATGGTCAGTAGCTGTGTGTTAGCGACCTTCATGGTATTTAATGCAGTCAGCGAGGTGCTTCAGTATTGATAATCGCTATTTTGCAGGAATCATTTGAATTTGTTCTGCTGTTAATTATATGCACCTGTTTCAATTGTGCAAATATAAATATTATTCTTATTCTGTTACTTCCAGATGTCTTCCGTATTGCGAATGGAATTCGGTTTGCTATCGGGAACATCTCGGATGCGATTTGGAACGATTAGTATGCTCTTGGGAAATGGGGATTTGGGTTAATTACTGTTGGGTTCTTTGTCGAGTTTTGAACCCCCGACCCCCTGCTCGTTTCGCTCACTATCAGGATGACCACTCTGCACTCTGAACTCTCAACTCATTTTAGTATGGGTACATAAGTGAAATATGCCATCTTGAATACGGCGGAGGGTCTAACCTTGTTAGGATACGCCCATAATCTACTCTTAACGGACCCACCGGGGTCATAAATGCCAAACCAAATCCCGTGCTAACTCTAATATCGTTCGGATTGACATCTCTCCAATCAGCCCATACCTGCCCGAGGTCGATAAATGTATGTCCCCAAAATCTCCATACTATCGGGAATCTAAATTCCGTCGATATGAGTAACATGGATTTACCTCCAAGCATTGCATAACTCGTGTCCACATCTCCGCTTTCAGTTGTATCGATAGTCATAAGCTTTGGACCGACCGAAAGTTCTTCGAATCCTCGAATAGAATTCGCCCCGCCTGTAGCAAGTTTGTTAATAACCGCAATGTCATTCTCCTTGCTGGTATTGCTCATTGCTGCTATTCTGAGCCTATTTGCAAAGATTAAATTCTTTATTAACGGCAAATGCGGCATTTCATAATAATTCGACCATAGCGCATCGAGCTTGAGATAATCCTCATCACCTCCTAGAAGTCCTCCGACATAATCCGTGCTCAACCTTATAAGCGATCCATTTATCGGGGCAAGCGGATTATCACGAACATCACGCTGGTATGTATAATTAAGTTTCCGTGAAATCACAATGCCCTCTTCATTTTTTATTGCTTCCGCCTCGTCTTCCGCTACGCCATAAATATCTGCACGCTCGTATGTAACACCTCCCCGGTGAGTTACCGGACCGATACTTTTTGACAATGTAAGATTCGCACCGAATTTCTGAACCCGCCATGCATATTGCTCGATTTTCACACCCGGTTCAAAATACAATGTGATTGTTGTTGGGAATTTCTGCGAGAATGTCCATGGTTCACAAATCTGGAGTTCATATCGGTGTGATAGGAACTGCCATTGCGTAACAATCTGCGCCTGCCCTGACGCCCGCAATACAACGCTTTGCCCGTTCCCGAAAACATTGCGATGTCCCCATTCACCGACAATCTCCGATGTAAAATCATATTCGGTTTTTGCGCCAAAATTCAGGGAGAACCCATACCATCCGAATTTCCTCTCGACGATGCTAATGATAATATCTACTGTGTCCGGATGTCCGGCAGTATCGCCAAGCTCGACAGATATAAGTCTGAACAAACCGGTTGAATAAAGTTCTTCCTTGCTTTCCTCGATAGCGGAATATGAATACAAGTCACCGGTCTTGATAGAAAGCTCCCGACGCAGCAAAAACTTCTTGGTTTTTTGCAGACCTTTGTAACGAATTTTTCCAAAATATGCAATTTCTCCCGGCTCAACATCAAACTCGATATTAACCAAATATAACTCATCATCGGTTTTCTCCCATTTCATTTCCACTACTGCATACGGATAGCCATGGTTTGCAAGCCAGTTCCATAGTTCTCTTCGCGCATCATCTGCCCGATACTGAGAAAAAACTTTGCCGACATCGATTCCGAGAACTTTAAAGGCTTCGGTTGTATCAAAACCATCGGGTAAATTCAGTACAATAGAACCAATAACATATTGATAACCTTCATCGATTAAAACTTGAGCTACCGCTTTGTTTGAATCACTTTCGAGCGGTTTCAATCTTGCCCGCGTATCGACATCCAGAAAACCTCTATCGATATACATCGACCGAATAATCGACAGGTCGTTTTGAAGAGCTTGAGGATTGAGCATAGGATATACCCCAAACATCGAGTTATACCATTTTGGCAGAGGTATTGTCAGTCCTGAAATCAAATCCCACTCGCTTAATTCTTCATTACCAATAAACTCCACATTGACAAGTTTTTTCTGCGAAAAAGCAACGGAAACAAAAAGCAAGAGAAGCATAATTTTGATAAATCTTGATTTCATAACTACTCAGATTAACAGCTTATTCTAGATTATTTATTGGAATATATCACAAATGAGAATCAATTGCAATTAAAGAAATCATTATACAGAAATTTTACAAAGGCGACAAAATTCAGAGATGATAAGTTTATACTTCTGTCCGGTGCAATTAGACTTCGACAGTCTAAAAGTAATTACTTGTGTATCGGTAAACTCTTGAAACACAGGATAAGGAGTGCCCGTATTTTTTATTTGACAGCAAGATAAAAAGGATTATAATTAAATATCATGTGCTATAACAAAAGTGAAAGAAGATAATACTTAGGTCAATTGATACAAGGAGGTAACAATGGCTCAGCGAATGCAAATCTATAAGTGCGAGATTTGCGGTAACATTGTCGAAGTGCTGCATGGCGGAGTTGGACAACTGGTATGCTGTAACCAACCTATGAAACTTATGGATGAACAAACAGCAGATTGGGAGACCGAAAAGCATGTTCCGGTCATCACCCGCGAAGGTGACACAGTTAAGGTCGTTGTGGGAAGCACTCTCCACCCGATGACCGAGGAGCATTTTATCGAGTGGATTGAAATAGCGAATGATACCGGCAAAGTCTATCGCAAATATCTCGAGCCGGGCGCTCCACCCGAGGCGGTTTTCCTGTTGTGCGACAACTGCGCTGAAGGATTGTACGCACGCGAATACTGCAACATCCACGGCTTGTGGTCAACTAAGAAATAACAATGTAGAATTCACAATGAAAAAAAAGCAATTCAAAATGATTTTTCATCAGCACAGGGTGGTATATTGAGCAGTTTTGCATTGCTAATAGATAATTGAAAATTAACTTGAATCGGAGGTTTATTATGCCAAACATCAAAGGAACGCGGACGGAGAAGAACCTGTTGACCGCATTCGCAGGCGAGTCGCAGGCGCGTAACCGATACGATTATTTCGCATCGCAAGCGAAAAAAGATGGATATGTTCAGATAGCGAATGTATTCATCGAAACGGCGCTTAATGAAAAGGAGCACGCCAAGCGTCTATTCAAATTTCTCGATGGGGGAGAGGTCGAGATAATCGCAGCATTTCCCGCAGGCATTATTGGTACAACAGCGGAGAATCTAAAAGCATCCGCTGCCGGTGAACATCATGAATGGACGGAGATGTATCCCGAATTCGCCAAAATCGCCGATGAAGAGGGCTTTTGCGAAATCGAAGCGGTATTCTGCAATATCGCAAAAGCTGAAAAACAGCATGAGAAGCGTTTTCTCGGATTACTCAAGAATATCGAGGATGGGACGGTATTTATAAAATCCGAGCCGGTGAAATGGAAGTGCAACAACTGTGGCTATGTCCACGAGGGTGCGGAAGCGCTGGAGAAATGTCCGGCATGTGCACATCCGCAGGCGCATTTTCAAGTGCTTTGCGAGAATTGGTAAGTGCAATTTCCATAAAAAGAGGAAACATCACTTTCATTCTGTTGTCCTGTCTAATACTGGTTTTCTTTGTTTTTTTTCTCCTTGTCATCTGTGGATTTTCTTCATGAGGGTGGAGCAACTACCAACTCTTAAGGCTTTTCTTTATAAAAGTGGAGTAACTTTAACTCTGAACTCTGTGGTTTTTATTATCTTTTACGCGAAGCTTACCATAATTTCGTTCCAGGATCGAGTGTAGGTACAGGATAAAAAAAAGACGAACTAAAGGTTCGTCACATGCAAACTGAATATTAAAGATATCCCAATTAGCGTATTAGAAGCTTCCAGGTTTTGCTCCTGCATAGGTAATTGTTCCATCTTCATGGATTATCATGTCTTGAACAGCCCATCTCATCGAAGCATCATAAGAATCCGGGGACCATGACCAGGCTTCCGCTCTAAAGCGTGAACCGGCACGAGTGATAACATAGGTAAATCTCGGATAGCCACTGGGTCGGTCAACAGTGAGACCGGGAACAGGGTTCCAGTTGATGTTTTTTGTCATCGAATTGTTGAAATACCATACTCCCCATAATGCTGAACTGCCATCCTCTTTACAAGGTGGATATCCACCATTTTCCTGAAAGTATATTTGAGCTGCAGAATAAATATGTTTGAGCATTATGCAAGCTTCGCTTTTCTTGGCTTTTTTCGATGCTTTCATAAAACGCGGTATTGCTAAGCTGGCAAGCATACCGATAATAACTACCACAATCATAAGTTCGATTAATGTAAAACCTTTTCTTTTAAGCATGATTGCATCACCATCTCAATTAGATTATCAACTAAAATGCGCAAAAACTATGCCATAATACTAATATATCTTATAACTTCATGAAATGCTTGATGTTATGAATAGCTGACAAATGATGAAAAAACAATGAAACACTTGTGTTTTGCAAAAACCCATGCTTTTTTATCTCGATTTTGATTGATACAACTTATTTCAATCATTATCATTGAGTTACCATAGTAACCTATCAGTCAGGATTAAGTGTATAAAGTTTATCATATTCCATGGGTTCAAGAAAAATAACATGTGCTGCGATCGAATTATCATTTTTCATGAGTTCGCATTTCATGTCCAATCTCATTTTGCAGCTAAATCCAATTCCGTCCGGTGTTACTTTGTATTTTCCAACCAGAATCGATCTTTCCATGCCCGGGTCAACACCACCGGGATTCTTAATCCCCGGTTCCAGATACATACCGGTATATGTACATTTAATCTCACGCATCCAGATTCCATAATCGCCGCCGGTTAATTGTATATGAACATAAATCATATCTCCCTTACCTATTTTTTTCGTTATCATTAAGGTTGGGAGTTCTTTGCCGCATCCAATAATGGAGAGAATAATCATGATTAGGATAATCGTCAGTATTAACTTTGTAATCAATTTATTTTTTATGATTTCCTCCAAATAATCACACTTAATCATAAACATAACAACTCTATATGTTACTGTCAAAACAAAAACAAAAAAACTGTCTTTTCTATTCTCAGGTCCTTTTCCTTGAATAAAAAACTAATATAATATATCTATATACCATATAAAATACTTAATTTTAATTGCCTTATTCAATTCTAATGTTTAATTCAAATATAGCAAGAAATCTAAATTATGAATTTGAAGAAAAAAGAACTTTTAATAAAGGAAAAAAATGATTCATGTTTATACAGGTGATGGCAAAGGGAAAACGACCGCCGCTCTAGGGCAAGCATTACGAGCATGTGGGCACGGATGGAAAGTCATCATGATTCAATTTATGAAAGGCGACATCGAATATGGTGAGGCGAAGATATCTAAAAAAATTCCTAATTTTGAGTTGCACCAATTTGGATTACCAACATTCGTAGAAAAAGGAAATCCGGGAAGAGAAGACCTGCAATTAGCTAAAAATGGTTTCGAGTTCGCACGCAAAATCATTGAAGGGAGCGAATACAATATGGTGATACTCGATGAGCTTAATGTTGCCATAGATTTTGGACTTATCGGGCTTAAAGAAATATTACAAATGCTCGATTGTGTGCCTGATGATATGATTTTAATAATTACAGGAAGATACGCGCATCTCAAAATTATCGAGCAAGCGGATCTGGTAAGCGAAATCAGGGAAATTAAGCATCCTTATCAGAAAGGTATCCTTGCAAAAGAAGGAATCGATTATTAGTAGGAACATCCCTATATGGATATCCTTCAGGTGAAACACCATAGCCCAATTCACTTAGGAAGCTGTCGTTCGTGCGTTCAAGGGTAGTTTGCACACCGTGTATTTCTGCCCAAATCATCATTGATAGGAAAAAATTATAACAGTTTTCATTTGATGACACATCGCTTTTTTTAGTATGTCCGATTGGATTTATGAATTAGTACATTATATTTCACTATTCTTTGTATTCAAAATTGAAAATGACTCAAATATTTTTATAATCAAATCAATTTTAATTCTTGACATTGGTATATTTCACTATTTTTATAATAACTTACAATGGAAAAGATATTTGGACTATCTTCCTTTGACCATTTGGAATTATTAACCCGAACAAATAAAAGGAGCAATGAAAATGAGTAAGATGAAGTTTGAATTTTCCGATACTATTGCCGGATATGTTACCGAATTTGATGCGGAAAAAAGAATTTTCGGGCTGAAAACAACCGATGGCAGAGAATTTTCAGTAAAAATATCGGCCAATTGCTATGCCCGTATCACTCGCAATCTTGGCGAACCCCCTCTCGACTGCACAGGCCAAATGACGGAACTTCTCGAACCGGGTAGATACCTTTTTGTATATGGCACTTTTTATCCGCAAGGTGATACACATGCCTATGAGGCGCAGGTCATCAATTTCCCCGGCAGAAAAAAGGACAAATTTCGTTTTGAGGAATCCGACTGGTGGATTAAGCAAGCCAAGAACATTTCCGATTTCTTCATTAAGGCTCAATTCGGTGATGAAAACCATATCGATTACCGGAAATACAGGACACAGATAAGTCTTGCAGGTGAAAAGTCGGAAACTCTTCGACAAGAAACAGACACTATCTCACGATTGGTATTCGGATTCGCCTCGACATTTTTACTAACCGGTGAGGATAAATATCTCGAGGCTGCCGAAAAAGGTACTGCATATCTGCGCGAACACATGAGGTTCTATGACCTCGATGAGAACATTGTCTATTGGTATCACGGTATCGATGTAAAAGGCGATAATGAACACAAAATTTTTGCTTCTGAATTCGGCGATGATTATGATGCGATTCCAATGTATGAGCAAATATACGCACTCGCGGGACCGACACAAACATACCGCATAAACGGTGACCCTACAATCATGAAAGACATCAAAATGACGATTGATTTGTTTGACCGTTTTTTTCATGATGAAAAGCAGGATGGCTATTTTTCACATATCGACCCGATAACACTCGACCCTCGCAGTGAAGGTCTTGGACACAACCGTGCCCGCAAGAACTGGAACTCGGTTGGCGACCATGCACCTGCATTTCTTATCAATCTGTGGCTTGCAACAGGCGACCGGAAGCATAAGGAATTTCTTACATATTGTGCGGATTGCATTGCAAAGTATTTCCCAGATTATGAAAATAGCCCTTTTGTTCAGGAGCGCTTTTTTGAAGATTGGAGTCATGATAAAACCTGGGGATGGCAGCAAAACCGTGCTGTTATTGGGCATAACCTGAAAATTGCATGGAATCTGATGAGAATAAACAGCCTCGAGAGCAAAGAGAACTATGTCGAGTTGGCGAAGAAAATAGCCGAAGTTATGCCGGATGTGGGAATGGACCAGCAGCGGTCGGGATGGTATGATGTTATGGAAAGAGACCTGGGTGAAGGTCAGGAATTCAACCGGTTTGCCTGGCATGACCGCAAAGCATGGTGGCAGCAGGAACAGTCTATTCTCGCATACCAGATTCTTTATGGTATTTTAAAAGATCCCGAATATCTAAGGCTTGCACGAGAATCCGCAGCTTTCTATAATACTTTCTTCCTCGACCACATGGATGGGGCGGTTTATTTCAATGTTTTCACAAATGGTCTTCCATTTCTTCTGGGAACAGAGCGATTTAAGGGAAGTCATTCGATGAGCGGCTATCATTCAATCGAAC
>Ga0272442_10001556_pt1 | contig 34589 bp, 30 predicted proteins | sample SSMForm2O_FD_200262 | JGI IMG/M metagenome (GOLD analysis project Ga0272442, IMG submission 200262) | Marine sediment archaeal communities from Little Sippewissett salt marsh, Falmouth, MA, United States - SSM-Form-2O | ecosystem: Environmental > Aquatic > Marine > Wetlands > Sediment ... | reverse complement strand
CCTAAAACTAAATGTTAGAATCCTAAAACTAGGAATGACCAACCCACTACCTTTTAAAAAAATAACTAATTTTGTAAAAAAATGCAAAAACATAATAATCGTAGAAGAACTAGAACCCATACTAGAAGACATAATAAAAGAAATGATCTACGAAATACAAGAATGCAAAATAAAAGTATACGGCAAAGCCACAGGACATTTCTCAAGACTATACGAATACAACCCAGACATAGTAATAGAAGCATTCTGTAAAATATTCAAAAAACAAAACCCATACAAAAAACCACAAGAAACAAAAATAAAACTACCAAGACGACCACCCGCACTATGCCCAGGATGCCCACACAGAGCAACCTATTACGCATGTAAAAAAGCACAACCCAAAGGAGTAATCTACCCAACAGATATAGGATGCTACACACTAGGAAGAGAAAAACCCTACGAAATGGCAGATCTACTACTCTGCATGGGAAGCAACGCAGGAACAGCATGCGGACTTGCGGTTGCAACAGATGAAAAAATAGTATCCTTTATGGGAGATTCAACCTTTTTCCACTCAGGAATACCACCAATAATAAACGCGGTACACCACAACCATGACGTTGTAATAACAGTACTAGACAACAGAACCACTGCGATGACTGGACATCAACCACACCCGGGAACAGAATATGATGGAATGGGAAAACCCGCAAGAAAAATACTAGTAGAAGACGTAGTAAAAGGATGCGGAGTAGAAGACATACACATAACAAATCCAAACAACATAAAAAAAACAACAGAAGCATTCAAAAAAGCACTCGACTTCAAAGGAGCAAGCGTAGTGGTAAGCAAATCACCATGCATACTACTAGCAAACCGAGATAGAAGAAGACAAGGCAAAAAAATACTAACTTTTACAATAGACCAAGAAAAATGTAAACAATGCAAAATCTGTATAGAAAAATTTGGCTGCCCAGCTTTTTACTATGAAGAAGACAAAACAATACACATAGACCCACAGCAATGCAACGGATGCGGCAACTGTGCAACAATATGCCCTGCAAAAGCCATACATGTCTCCAAGGAGGAAAAATAAATGAAAGACAAAACAAACATAGTACTCGCAGGAGTAGGAGGACACGGAGTAATAACCGCTGCAAACATACTAGGAAAAGCAGCAGTAGCCGCTAAAGTAAATGTATTTGTATCAGAAGTACATGGAATGGCCCAAAGAGGAGGATCAGTAAATTGCACAGTAAGAATAGGCAAAGTATCAGGTCCATTAATACCAAATGGTGAAGCAGATGCAATAATCAGCACAGAACCAGTAGAAGCACTAAGAAACATAAGTTATTCAAATAAAAAAACAAAAATCATAACTGATTCAACACCAGTAATACCCTTTACTGTATCGACAGGCCAAGACAAATACCCAAAACTCGAAAAGGTTTTCAAAGAACTAGAAAAATATGCAAAAATTTACAAATTTAACGCAGTAAAAGAAGCAAAAAACGCAGGATCAATTGTAACAAAAAATATTGTAATGCTAGGAGCACTTGCAGCATTAGATATATTACCTTTTGACAAAAAAATACTACTTGATACAATAATTGATAACGTCCCAGCGAAGTTTAAAGAAATAAACAAAAAAGCATTTGAAAATGGTTACAACGCAATAAAAAAATAAAGTCTTATTTATAGATTTTTTCCATTAGATAAACATCAAGTCTTTTACCAAACTTAAAACCAGCTTCTTTTAAAATACCAACATGCTGAAAACCAACAGATTCATGAAGAATAACACTAACCCTATTACTCTCAGTAATACGCGCAATTAAAGCATGAAGACCCGCTTTTTCTCCTTCTTCAACAATATTTTCTATTAATTTTTTACCAATTCCTCTACCTTGTTTATCTCCTCTAACATATAGTGATATCTCTGCAAAATCAGAATATGCAGCTTTATCTGAATATTTACTAAGGGCCGCCCATCCAACAATTTCATTTTTTTCATCTGCAACAATCACTGGGTTTTTAGAACCATGCTCATGAAACCATTTCTTTTTCTCATCTAAAGTTTTCGGCTTTATATCAAATGTAGACAAGGTTTTTTCTATTGCTTCATTATAGATTTCAGTAATACCAGGAATATCTTTATTTGTTGCTTTTCTTATTTTTATCAACTTTAATCACTGAAAATATTTGTTTAATTAAAATCCCATGTGCCAATTATTGTGTTTGTTGGAATTTGTCTAATTGTTATTGTTCCTGAGCATTCTGTGATTACATCACCTGCGGTAACATATATACTTAAACCTGTAGTATTGCAGTTTCCAATTATTTCTATATCGCCCCATAATACATTTGCCGGTTCAACTGATGAAATTGTTAAGGTATCAGCTGCATCATCTTTAACCCAGGTAATGCTTAAGGGTTCTTTTTCTGAAAACTCAAAAATTGCTAATAGCGTGTTTGCCGGAATCCATCTTAAAGTTATCTCTCCAAAGCAATCTGTTATTTGATCTCCTGCTTGTATTATACCTGTTGGAAAATTACATGATCCTTCTCCAACATTTTCTATATCGCTCCAATTGAGATCAATTGGATCGGCTTTTACAACTATTAGATAGTTTTCTTCCTCATCTTTTGTAAAAGAAATCTCAGGTGTTACTTCTAAATCTGTAAAAGTATAAGTAAATAAAATTGAGTTTGTAGGGATATATTTAATAGATATTGTGCCTGAACATTGTGTTATTTTATCGCCTGCGGCAACATATATACCAAGTTCAGATGTATCACAAATCCCAGTTATCTCTATATCGCTCCATGATATATTTGCTGGATTAGCAGCAGCAACTGTAACTGTATCATCGTCATCATCTGCAAAAAATGAAATATTAGGTTCTTCATTTTCTTCATTATCATCGTTATCCTTTTTTTCACCTAAACATCCACTAAATATCATTAATAATAAAACAAAAGTTAATACAAAAATTATTTTTTTCTTTTTCATACCTCTTAACACCTTAAATAAACAACATAAATTCATATATAAAAACTTTTATTTACGTATCCTTATAAGGCAAAAAAAATGTTTTGTGTAGAATGCGGAAAAGAAAAACCCATATTCAGGGAAGGATCATGTCTACAATGTTATCTAAAAACACACAAATTTACCAAAGGACAAAAAATAATCGACCTGCCAATATGTTCACATTGCAATGCATACAAATACAAAAACACATGGACCTTAGATATATTAAGTGATGTTTTAAGAAGAATCATAAAAAAAGATTTTAAAATATCAAAAAAACTAAAAAAAGTACAGATACACACAGAATGTAAAGAAGAAAAAGAACGAATAAACTGTAAAGTATATATCAATGGAAAAATTGATGACGTCGAAATAACAGAAGAACACCAGGTGTATGTAAGATTCAAACAAACAGTATGTGATGTCTGCTCCAAACAATTTGGAGGATATCATGAGGCAATAATTCAAATAAGAGCAGAAAAAAGAAGTCTAAAAAAAGATGAAATAAATGAGATATCAACTGAAATCGAAAACCAGATACAAAGCTTAAAATCAAAAGGTAACAGAGCATTATTTATCACTGACAGAGGAGAAGAACACGGAGGAATAGACTATTACATAAGTGAAAAAGGAGTGGCCCTATCAATAGTAAATAATTTACATGAAAAATTTGGAGGTGAAATAAAAAAATCATCAAAAAATATAGGTATGAAAGATAGCAAACAAGTATATAGAGACACCATCTTACTTAGACTACCTTCTTTTAAAAAAAATGACATAATTAAAAATAAAAACAAATATTTTTTAATCACAAATGTTTCAAAAAATAATTTTCAAATAATTGATTTCTCAAACTGGGATAAGCAAACAATTGATTATAAACAAATCAAAAACTATAAAAAAAGAACAGATGAAGCAACAATTAAAGATATGATAATTGTCAATCAAAAAAATGATGAAATTCAAATAATGGATGAAAAAACATATAAAATGGTTATAATAAAAAAACCAATAGCTATGAATTTCAGTTCAGAAAAAATAAGAACAATCTCTATAAATGATAATTTATTTCTTTACCCTATTAACATTAAAAAATTATAAAAAAAAGAAGAAAATGTTTATCTAGGAGTATATTTTGTTTTTGTAAATATTCCTGTTTTTATCTGTATTACTTTTTTATAATTATTCTCTATTGTAGGTATGTTTCCAACTATTGTATAACTACCAGGCAGCATTTTATGATATGGCATAAATGAAAGGATATGTCCCTTTTGTTTCCATGAATAATTCCATGATTTATTTTGACCTGGTGATAATTCTAACTCTGTGAATACTTGAGCAAAACCATAGTTTTCTGACCATCTAAAAATAGTCATTCCAAGTTGATTTTTTATTATAAAATCATGCTGTTGTGAAGTAGAAAAATTTAATTTTATATCTCTGTTGCCTTGGTTTTCAACTTTTAATTTTAATTTTACAGTATCACTAAACCAGCTATATCTTTCCTTATCAGATTTAATCGTGATTAATACATCTTCATATTTTTTTTCGCGGTCGTTTTTACACAAATTTATTATATTTTTTTTGTAACTGTTTTCTATTGTTTTTAAATTTGCTTTAGCTGTATCCATTTTATTTATTTTTATTACTAGAATTATTGAAGTTAGAATTATTATTGTTATTAATGATGCAATAATTTTTTGTTTCATGTTCATCATGTGAGTAGTGCTGCATCAACTAAACCATATCCATAGTAAATATCTTTTCCCCTTGGCCCTAAATCATCTGCAGTTGATCTTAATTTATATCTGCATTTTACAGGAGATTTATAATTACAATATTTGCTATAGTATAATGCTGCAACGCCTGCTACATGTGGAGTGGCCATTGAGGTTCCGCTTAAATAGTAATATTGATTACCTGGAAAAGTTGATAATATGTCTACACCAGGTGCCATTAATTCAAGAGCAAATCCATAATTACTAAAGTCTGCGCGATTATTACTACTGGTTGTAGCACCAACTGCAATAACAGTGTTATAGTTTGCAGGATAATTACAACCAAACCATCCATCATTTCCTGAAGCAGCTACAATTAATGCTCTTTTGATATTGTATGCATAGCTGCAAGCTGCTCTCAATGATGTATGTGATAAATAGAACCCGAGACTCAAGCTTATTATCCACGCTCCATGGTTTGCGGCATATGTTATTCCTTGCGAGACTCCAAATGCAGTTCCTCCACCATATGAATTTATAACCTTTACAGCCATAATTGTTGCTTTAGCAACACCTGCGACTCCAATATCATTATTCATATGAGCTGCTGCTATTCCAGCACAATGTGTACCATGGCCATTGTCATCATCTGGGTTATTATCTTTGTTTATAAAATCATAGCCTCTTATTCTATGTGTTGAGCTGTCTTCATGATCAAAGTCAACTCCTGAGTCAACAATTGCTATTACAACATCATAATCTCCTTGTCCACTATTCCAAGCATATCTACAACCTATTTCCTTTGGACCCCATTGATCACTAAATCTAGGATCGTTAGGAACCCAATCAATGTAGCCAATAGTGTTGTATTCAGCAAAATACACGTCATCTTTACTTTGAAATGATTTTATTGAACTGAGCTCTTTACCTTGATCTACCTCGACTAATGCTAGATTAAGTTCTTTTATCGTATCTTTAATTTTATATCCTTTATATGTCCTTATTTTTCCTACGTCAACATTTTCTTTAAAAGATACAACTATCTCACTAGGCATATATTCTATTTCATTTTCTTTTAATTTTTGTTTAGGCTTGTATTCTTTATAAATAAAATTGTTTTTTTCCTCCTCATATCTTTCTTCTTCTAGGATGATTTCACTCATGAAATTGTTTAATTCAAATTCTGTTTCTTCTTTGTTTATTTTACAATTATTGTATGATGTATCTTCTGATCCTGTAACCAATATTGCCGTACTAACAAATAGTAATGTTATGCATATTGCGATAATCTTTTTCACATTTTTCACCTCCTCCATCTGTTCTTTTATTTCAATATTGATGCCGGTGGCGCATCAAATATTATTTACCTTGAATGAATTTTTTATATAACTTAAAAAATTGATGTAATAATAATAACAAAAATAATTTTATAAAGTTATAAAATACAAAAACTGATAAAATTAAACTTTTTTTTTAAAATTTTTATTATTATAACAACATATTGTTACTACAAATCTTTTTAATATAATCAATATTTTTTTTAGTAACAATTTGTATAACCAAAATATAATGAAATTAGCCTTAAAATTTGCATATGATGGGAAAAAATATCATGGTTATGCTAGACAGCCAAATCTTAAAACAATTGAAGGAGAAATTATAAAAAAATTAATTGAAAATAATTATATTAAAAATATTAACGGGGCTTGTTTGAGGTCTGCTAGTAGAACAGATAAAAAAGTATCAGCTTTTAGTAATGTTATTACTTTTAGCACAGATGGTAAAATTGAAAATTTAATTAAGATTTTAAATAAAAAATCAGATGATATAATTTTTTATGGATATAAAAACGTGCCTTCTGATTTTAATCCTAGACATGCGAATTTAAGGATTTATCGTTATTATCTTAAAAAAAACAGGTATTTAGAAAAAAAATTGTTAAAAGCATCAAATGTTTTTGTTGGAGAGCATGATTTTTCTAATTTTGCAAGAGTTGAGCCACATAAGAACCCTGTAAGATCTATTGATGATATTATACTTACAGGTGATAAAAAATATTTTTATATTGATTTTTATGCAAAAAATTTTTTATGGAATCAAATTAGAAGGATTATGTCTGCAATTATAAATTATTCAAATGATAAAATAAGTCTTGAGAAAATTGTAAATGCTATAGAAAATCCTAATTTATATTGTGATCTAGGTTTAGCTTCGCCTGAGCCATTGGTTTTAAAAGAGATAAAATACAATTTTGAATTTAAATATAATAAAACTTTTTTACAAAAAATTGAGAGATTAGAAGAAAAAATATTAAAAAACATTTCTTAGTTTTTACTCTATTGCTTTTTCATTGATTTAAATGCTTTGTAAAGAAAAAACGCTAGACCGCCATAAATCACTACAGAGCCAAATATCAACATTGCAATAGCAGATAAACCCAAACCCATTTTAAGATTCAACCTCCATTTTAGCTTTTGTTTTATGAAGTAAAACAGCAACTATAGTAATCGCAAGTAATGGTAGGAAACCTGCGGTTACAACAAGCCAATGTGGAAAATCAGGATATGGATTTGTTATTACATTATTAATTATAGATACAAATAATAATATGCCTAATACCAAGGGTATAATATATTTTATCAAATAATCCCACCAGATACCAATTCTGATTTCTGAGGTTTCATTTGCATGAGCTCTTAGTTTATAAATACTATAAAGCCATCCTAGGATTAAACATTCTAAAAGACCGACTGCTACAAGTCCAAAATTTGAAATAAAATGATCAACAATTTCAAGTAGATGAGAACCTCCACCGGTTGCAAAAAGAAGACTTATGAAAAAACCTAGTATACAAAGTATCGCAGTGGCTTTTGCTTTTGATATCTTCCATTTAGAGTTAATACCATCAGATATCGGCTCAATCATAGAAAATGCACTGTCTATACCAAATGTTAAAAGCGCAATGAAAAACATTATACCAAATATTGATGCCGCAAATGGTAGAAGAGATATCGCGGTAGGATAAGTCACAAAAGTTAAACCAGGGCCTGAAATAGGCATCTTATCTATACCTATGCCTTGAGATACAGTTAAGTAACCAATTACGCTAAAGACTGTAAATCCTGCTAGAAAACTGGTTCCTGCATCAGCAAGAGCTATAATAAAAGCATTATTTGTAATATCTGATTTCTTTTTAAGAAAACTTGCATATGTAATCATTATGCCCTGTGCAAGACTAAATGAGAAAAAAACCTGAGCATAAGCAGCAATCCAAACGTTAATATCACCTAATCTTGAAAAATCAGGGGTTAAATAATAAGAAATTCCTTCCATAGCGCCAGGTAATGTTAAACCACGTATTGTTAGAATGATTAGAAGAATTGTTGGTATAGGGACTGTTAGTGCTACAACTTTTCCGATTCTTTTTACGCCTTTATAAAGGATGAAAAAAATTGTGAACCATACAGCAATGAGGCCTAATAAAATTGGTACACTGATACCGCCTAATACTAGAGGTGAACCCGTGTCACCAATAAACTCTGTAAAAAAACTCCCAGCACTACTACCCCATCTTAGGTCAAAAGAGTAGATCATATATGAAAAACACCATGCCATCACTACAACATAGTATGTAGCTACAATAAAGGGCATAAGGACAGTTAACCATCCAAACCATTCATGTTTTTTATTTATTTTTTTGAATGCTTTAGGTGGTGATGTGTTAGACCAATGTCCAACAGAGAACTCAAGGATTAAAAGAGGTATACCTGCTGTAAATATTGCAACAAAGAAAGGTATTAAGAATGCTCCTCCTCCGTTATCATAGCAGACAAAAGGAAATCTCCAAACATTTCCTAGACCTACGGCTGATCCTACGGCAGCCATAATGAATAGAAACCTGGAATCCCAATGTTCTCTTTTTGCTATAGTATCTACCTCTAGTCATTAATGTATTTGATTTCAAAGTATAAATATTTATCTAATTATTATTATAATAATTATTTTTATTATGTCTTTATTTTTGCATCCCATCTTTTTTCTTAACAAAAAAAGATATTATTATTAAAAGCATAATAACAATTACTAGCAATGAGAGTATGATGATAAAGCCGTTATAATCATCTTTTTCATCATCCTTTATAACTTTTGTTTTTTCAAATGTTTGAGCGTCTAAAGCATAAACATTTCCTTTTGCACTGAAATAAACAATTCCATCCTCTGCGATTGGATCAGAAAGAATTGGTGTTGTAATATAATTTAATGTGTTATTGTCTTTGATGTAATGCCCTGGTGTATAACTCCATTTAAAATCTCCATTTGTTTTGTCTAATGAATAAAACCTACCGTCATCACATCCAAAGAATACATTATCACCATATGCAACAGGTGAACTTTGTATAGCTGATTTACATCTGAAATGCCATTTAAGTTCTCCTTCTTTCATATCTAAAGCATAAAAATTATTGTCAAATGAACCAATATAAACTAAGCCTTCTGAAATGTCTGGTGTCGAATCGATCCCCCATCCAGTTCCAAAATTCCATAATTGTTCACCTGTTTTTGAATCAAGGGCATATACATTTCCATCCCATGATCCAAATATTACTTTTTTTGAATTATATCTTGGAGCAGAGCTAATTATGCCTTCTGTTTCAAAACCCCATAATATATCATTTTTTTCAACATTGAAAGCATAACAATGTTCTCCAGAACCAAGATAAATAATGTTACTATTAATTTCATTAAAATAAATGGATTTATTAAACCAACTGAATTTATATTCTACCTCGCCTGTGTTGGAATTAAAATAACATATATCTCCTTTATCAGTTCCAACAATAATTTTATTTTTGTAAAAAACTGGTTTTGAAGTGATTTTACCAATTAAAGAGCTCCATTCAAGACTGCCGGTTTCTTTATTTATTGCATATAAACCATTTATAGTAGAGGTGTAGATCATGTCTTTATATATTAAAAAATCAATTATTTCATCCTCAATTTGAGAGAGGCATTTGTTATCCCCTGTTTTACTATTTAGAGAGTATATTTCGCCTGTTTTAGTAGCTGAATAAACAATATCATCGTCTAAAATAGTCACAGAGTAATTAATATTGCTTTCTTTATCTAACTTATAGTTCCATAAAAGCTCAGTATCATTATTATTACAAATTTTATCATTTAAAGACTCTTTTATAATTATATTGGAGTTAGAAGGATATATTTCTAACCAGCCACCAGGTGGTAAAATTGTTACACCTTTGAAATTACTGCACACTCTTTCAGAAGGTACCCAGGTTTTCTCATTTAAAACACCCATATATGCAATAAGACCCATGTTTTCCATTAATCTAGAACTGGTAATCTTACAATCTGTTTGATCTTTATTTAAAGGATAAGTAGTCATAATTTCTTTAGCAGTATCCTCATTTATTTTTCCATAGTATTTTTCACCTGATTCTCTTAGAACCCTCATCCTATCTATTTTCCAAATTACATCGTTACCCTTAATTTCATATTGATCTAAAGAAGGAATTAATTTTGGAGCTAATTTTAATAAAAACTTAGGAACACCAACAAGCTCAGAATATAGATTAAGATCGGTTGGAAGATTCCCTGAATAATAATATCCATTAAAAGTTCTTTTAATTGGAGTATAATAAAGAGATTGCATATAAGATGCAATTTCACCTGTCTTCTCATCACCTATAATCCATTCATTAGGAATAAGCCCATTATTTCCTTTTTCAAGATAATAAATAACCTCATCAATACTGCTAGAATATTGAATTGCAGTTCTAGAGCGAACACCTTTAGGCAGGTTTCTCCTTATCTTCCAAGGACCTTGAGGTATAAGCTCTGTCTCAGTAAGCATAATTCCCTGCTCGTTTTGATACCAATCCTCTTGACTCCATAACGAACCAGGTGGACTTGTCATCATAAATCTATGACCGCTAGATGGTTGAACATCTACTATAAAATTGCATCTTTCAGCTACATAATTTGGAAACATAGTTGCATGAGAAACAACAATACCGCCGTCACTTGTTGCATCGCCTGTTGCAATAAAAACATTACAATGTGCATCCTCGTGATCTAATAATGCACCTGAGAATATTTGTTTTAATCCATTTAAAAAGTTTCTTATTGGATTATAAGCTTTATAAAACTTCTCAATAGTATATTGAACTTCTTGGACAAATTGTAATGCAAGAACATCTTTGAAATCAACATCACGCCCATATATTTTACATCCTTTATCATTAAGAGCATCAGTTATCCCCTGCATTTCATCAATATACTCATCTGGTATTTGTTTTAAAAACAATCTAGAAGATTTGGATCTACAAATATCCCACCATTGTTCAGATAATTTATCATAATTTTTAGGAAGATTTTTTATAAAATATAACTTCATGAATTTACGAGTATGAGCAATGTTGCTCCATCTGTACATCATTTCAACAATTTCAGCTGATGCAAGTTGTCCATATTGATAACCTCTTTCATAAGGACCTCCTTCAATATGGATATAAACCCAACCTTGAGCGTTATATCTATAACCTTTATCATAATGTCCTGAGCTGATTATTTCAAAATTATCTTCTGCTTCTAATGCTTGAAAATTAGGTAAAATAGTTGGAAATAGCATTAAAGCTATGATAATGAATAATGCCGCTCGTTTCATTCTAAGATAAATATATTAATCTTCTATATATAAGTTTTATCTTTCATTCATTACCTATTTTAATATTTATTGTAATAAAATAATATGATAAAGTCCATTTTGTAACTATAGATTACAAAAAATAATATAGTTTGATACAAATTTATTATAACATATGTCACACTAATAAAGGTAAAAAGGCCTAGGTGAAGAGGTAAAAAACGAGCGGGATTATTCTTCTAGACTAGGCCAGACACATTTTTCTATATTGGTAACTGTATATAGTTTTATAAAGAACATCACATATTAAGCTTTTGTAATATTAATAACAAAAAGTATATGTATGTGTTATACTATATCTCAGCCTGTTATTTAACATAAAAAAAAGAAAAATGGTGTTCCTATGGTAACAATAAGTCATGTAGTCCAGGATATATTAAATAAGCATGTATTTTTACAAGAAGCTGTAAATCATGGAATTGTATCATATAATAAGTTAGCTGCAGATATAAAACCAGAAATTGAAGCAGAGCTAGGTAAAAAAGTAAAAAATAATGCAATTGTTATGGCTCTTAGAAGATATTCAGATAAATTAGAAAAAAAACAACAAGAACCAGCCTTTGATTACTTCAGGGAAACACTATTAAAAACAGATATTTGCTATATCGTTTTAGAAGAATCTCCAACATTGTTACAGAAAGTACAAACTATGTATAAAGAAGTCGATTTCAAACGTGGTGGAATTTTTAACATCATCCAAGGTAACTATGAAATTGGAATTATTACCAATCAAAGATCAAAGGAAAAATCAATTTCTTTATTCGATGATGAAAAGATTTTAAATGTAATTGAAGACTTAGTAGCAATTTCATTGACATATTCAAAAGATTTTATGTTTGCACCAGGTGTATTATATAATGTTTTAAGATTCTTGGCTTGGGAAAACATAAACATAATAGGCATCATAATGACTCAAAAGGAATTGAGCATTATTGTAAAAAGATTAGATGCTATGAAATGTTATAACACTCTAGAAAGATTAGGAAAAACATCGAAATCTCAAAAAAAGAATAAAATATAGATTTAAAATTTATAACAAATTTATTATCTTTCTTTCTTTTTATATTATTTATTATGCAGGGGTAGCCAAGCCAGGTCAACGGCGACAGACTCAAGATCTGTTCCTGTAGAGGTTCGGGAGTTCGAATCTCCTCCCCTGCATCAATTTTTTATAGAAAATATTAATGAAATAGAATAACATAATAGTCAACTGTGTTAAATGAACTAATAATAGTAAGATATGGAGAAATAGGATTAAAGGCAAAGGAAACCAAGAGAAGATTTGAAAATACTTTAATTCAAAATATTAAAAAAGCACTCAAATCAAAAAATATCTATATTGAAATCAAAAAAGAAAGAGGCAGAATATTTATTCATACAAACAAAATCAATAGCTCAATTGACATTCTTAAAAAAATATTTGGAATTGTATCAATTAGCCCAGCTGTAAAAACCAATGAAAACATTAATTCTATCTCTGATCTTTCAATAAAAATTATTGAAGAAAATTTGGAAAATAAAAACAGTTTTGCTCTAAGAGTAAGGCGAACAGGAGATCATACTTACAATAGTCAAGAAGTCGCAATAAAAGTTGGAAATGATATTGTAAAAAAAACAAATTTAAAAGTTGATTTAACAAATCCAGATATTGAGCTATTTATAGAGATAAGAGATAAAGATACATATATTTATAAGAAAAAAATCAAATGTGTTAAAGGTTTACCTCTTGGAACACAAGGCAACATATTAGCACTTATTAATAATAAAAACTCAATTCTAGCAGCATGGTACATGATGAAAAGAGGATGCAAACCCATCTTTTTTGTTACAAATAATAAAATAATTGAAACATTAAAAATATTTATAAAAAAATGGTATGCTGAAGAAAAAATAATAACAAATAAATCAGATGAAAATAAATATAAAGCAATTAAAAAAATTGTAAAAAATTACAAATGCCAAGCACTAATAACAAACCATAATATTTACCAATCAAAAAGCGTTATAAAACAGTTAAAAACATTAAAAAATCAAATAGAAATACCTGTTTTTTACCCCTTAATATCATTAGAAAAAAAAGAAATTGATAATAAAATAAAAGAAATTGGTTTAACATCATGAATATTATAATATTTGGAGCAGGCGCAATAGGATCTTTATTCGGCTTTTTTCTTGCAAAAAACAACAATGTAATTTTAATTGGAAGAAAAGAACATGTAAAAGCAATAAAAAAAAATGGTTTAAAAATAACAGGTAAAACCCAAGCTATAAAAAAAATCAATGCAGAAACAAAAATAGAAAATATACATTTTAACCCTGATTTATTAATAATAACTGTCAAATCATATGACACTGAAAAAGCTATTAAAATATCAAGAAAAATAATAAAAAATAACACAAAAATAATTACAATTCAAAACGGTTTAGACAATATTGAAAAAATAAAAAATCACACAAATAAAGACAAAATAATTGCTGGAATTACAACATACGCGGCACTTATTCAAAAACCGGGTGTTATAAAACATACAGGTAATGGAGAAACAATACTCGGCCTCATAAATAAAAAAAAGACAAAAAAAATTGAAGAAATAAATAAAATTTTTAATCAATCAGGCATAAAAACAAAAATAAGTAAAAATATTAAAAAAGAAATATGGGAGAAAGCAATAATAAATTCAAGTATAAATCCTATCACGACAATTTTTAACTGTAAAAATGGATATCTGCAAAAAAACCTAATTTTAAAAAAATTAATTAAAAAAACCTGTAGAGAATCAACAAATATTGCAAATACTCAAAATATAAATCTTTCTCATGAAAAAATGTATAAAAAAACACTTGTAGTTATTAATAATACAAAAAACAATAGATCTTCAATGCTTCAAGATTTTATGAAAAACAAAAAAACAGAAATTGACTCAATAAACAATATAATAGTAAAAATTGGCAAAATGCAAGATAAAAAAGTTTTTATAAATGACTCATTAGTCAAAATTATTAAAAACTATACGTAATAAAATAATTAATACAAAATATTTATATAATTTGATGCACACTTTTTAAATATATATAAAATAAGGGATAAAAAAATAATATGAGAGAAGAAGATTTATTAAAATTAGAAACAAGAAAAAAAATTTATGATTTTATATTTAATCATCCTGGTTTACATTTTGGAAAGATATCGAGAGAATTAAATATACCAAAAACCACTTTGAATTATCATCTTAAACATCTAATAAAAAAGGAAATGATAATAAAACAAAAAGAAGGACGATATCAACGTTTTTTTACAAGCCATAAAGTCAGTAATCATGATAAAAACATTCTTAATTTATTTAGACAAGAAACTCCAAGGAATATCATATTATATTTATTAGTAAATGTAGCTGTTACTCAAATAGAATTAAGTGAAAACTTAGAAAAACATCCAACAACAATAGAATTTCATTTAAAGAAATTAGTTAGATTAAATCTTCTTAATAGTTTTAAAGCAGAAAACGGTAAAATAGTTGTGCCAAGATCAAAAACCAATAAAGTAATCGAATATAAAACAAAAAGTAACGAAATAGTGTACAAATTAAAAAGCCCAATTGAGTTATATGAGATACTTACTACATATAAAAAAAGCTTTTTTAAAGATAAAAAAATTATTGCAACAATTGATATAATCGAAGATGCAATTGAATCTAAATTTTTAGAAAACGTCCCTAATAAGACTAATAAGGATTTATATAATGATAAGGATTTTATTGAAATATTTTTAAATTTTTTCCCACTACATTTCCGTGCCTAGTCCCCTCTTTTTTATAAGGTATAGGATATTCGTTCTATAAAGTATATAACAGATTAAAACTTCTATATTTTTTATATCCAAAAATTAATATAAAAATGGTGGCTAGATAATTATGAATAAAAAAAATCTGAAATATTTATTGATAGTGATTGTTGTTGCAACTTGCATTATTACTACAGGATTTATTGCTTTATTACAATTTAATAAAGATAACGATGAAAAAACAAAAGAAGAAGTTGAGACACAAATATTTGACAATAGAATAAGTCCCTTAGAAAACCAAGGGGTAATATTTGATATCATTAGATTAAGGCATAGAGGTTTTTTGAATGAACTTATGTCATTTGGAAATTCTTGGAGAAACTCTCCTAAATATTATTTTGTAACAAATATGGATGGTTTAGAGTATGTTAGTAAAGACGTTGGAGGCGGCACAACTGGAAAATCAGTAGAAACATTTTTTGAAGTATGGGATACAATTTTTATGGAAAATAAAATTTGTAGAGATGTTGAGGAGGAAAATGTAACTGCTGATATTTCACTTTCAATTTTTGAACATAAAAAAACTGGTCTTTTAGGCATACGTTCAAATAATATTGAAAAAGAAAAAATCAAGATTACATATGATTTTCGTACAGGGAAATGGAAGGGTGATGATTTTTTAGGTGATGAAGATGGCCTAGGTCATTATGTTGGAGAGACATTTGAAATCTGGTTTAATGTTTATCAAGTTGATTATGATTTTGACAATATTCCCTATTGGGCTGAAGTTAATTTATTAGGAACAGACCCTCGCGTTGATGATTCCCAACTTGATCCAGATGAAGATGGAATTCCAACTAGCTGGGAATATAAATGGGGTTATGATCCATTTACATGGGATGATCATAGAAATTTAGATCCTGATGTAGATGGGATTGAAAACATTGAGGAATATCAAATACGTAAATGGTTTTCAGACCCATTTTCGCCTGATATTTATTTAGAAGCTGATGGAATGGAAAAAAATGGTCTTTTTGATCCTGCTCATATTTTCTGGAAAGAATCTCAACAAGCATTAATTGAAAGGTTTTGTCAACATAATATAAATCTATATATCGATGATGGTTGGATTGAAGGACCTAGAAATGGGGGAGGAGAGCTTCTGACCCATTATGAGAGAATATCGCAGGATTCTGGCATGTTTCAGCAGTTTTATGATCATCATTTTGCAGATGAACGTAAGGGTATATTTAGATATGCAGTTGTGTCTCATAGCTCTGGTTTCTGTCATCCGCAAGAAGGAAATAAATATGATATTGTAACAGCTGGGACAGATCTAAAAAAATTGATATTTAAAAGACAAGCTTTTACCCCTAGAACACAAAGGATTGCTCTTGCAGCAGGAATAATGCATGAACTAGGTCATTCACTTGGAATCGCTCCTTGGACTCATGAAGGATGTGATAATTTTTCATATTCAGTATTATCTAATAGACAACATTACAAAGAAACCTGGGGAAATTATGTGAGTGTAATGAATTATTTTTATATTTGGGATAAAAGTGTTTTAGATTACTCTGATGGTAGCAATGGTGCACCATATGATACTAATGATTGGGAACATATATATCTACCTTCTTTTCAGATACAATCAAATGTTATTGAGGATCCTAGTTTTGATGTCCCAGGAAAAGATGCAATAGTAGATGAAAATCTTCAGCTAGAGTTAAAAGGCTGGGAGCTTGATGAAAATCTTACACAAAGATTCAATGGACAAGAAATTGTAATATCTACATTTAATAGGATAAATGGAGATTTTTTTGTAATGAAAAAAATAGATGGTGAACAAAATAGTGAAAATGATATAAGAATTTACTTAAAACCAAATGTTTACCCAACATATGCAGAATGGTCATTAATTTCGGAAGGAAAACTTGGCAAAGAAGGAGATATACAATTTTACTCAATTCAAAATGAATTCGACAATGTATTAGAGAAAATTAATGAAATGGAAAATATTCAATAAATTTAAACTTAGATGCATTCTTTTCCAGGAATTTTAGGGAAAAGAGATGCTTCTTCAATTTTCTTCAAACCACATATAAACCTAGTTAGCCTTTCTATTCCTATTCCAAATCCTGCTGATTTTGGAAGACCTTTTTTTGCGATATTCAAGTATGCTTCAAAATCTTTGTATCTTTTTCCTTTTATTTTCATTCTTTTTCTAATTTTTTCATATTTGTATTCTCTTTCTCCACCAGATAATGCTTCTCCATAACCTCCAGGATAAATAAGATCCATATCAGCTAGAAATCCTGGTTTATCGTTATGTTCTTTGTCATAGAATTCACGATGCATAATTGGCATATCAACTATCCATACAGGTTCATTATATTTCTTAGAAATTTTTATCTCAAAATCTTTGCCATATTTTTTATAAGCTTTTTTATAAGATATTTTTTTAAAAGGAGTTTTAGGTATTTTCAGATTTCTTTTAAGATAAGATAGTTCTTCTTTGCATTCTTTTTTAATTTTTTTTATTAAATAGACAAACATGCTTTCACATAATCTGATTACATCTTCTCTTTTTGCATCTTTTATCTCTAAGTCAAGTTGTGTAAATTCAAATAAATGCCTACCTGTTTTATTGCTATCTGTTTGTTCAAGTCTTATGTTGGGCGAAAAAACAAATATTTTATCAAGAGTTTTCAGGGCTACTTGTTTATGAAATATCATGCTTTGAGTAATATGATATTTTTTTCCATAACATATTAAATCTCCTGGGGCTGTTGGATGGTTTAATGGGTCTGTCATTGGTGAAAGGATAACAGGTGATATTTCTATGAATTCTTTTTTTATAAGAAAATCGGCAAGGTTTCTTCTAATGTTACTTTGAATTTTTAGTATAGCTTGTTTTTTTTCTTTCATAAAATATGTATTTATCTAAAATATTATATAAACATATTGTTAATTTTTTTGTCATATATTCAAAAAAAGACAATATTTTTATAATAAAACCGACATAATGTTAACTAGGATAGATAAAAAAGATCAATTAATTTTAAATCAACTTAAACAAAATTCAAGAAACTCTACAAAAAATATTGCAAAAAATATTAACACACCAAGAGTAACAGTACACGATAGAATAAAAAAATTGAAGCAAAAAGGAATAATTAAAAAATTCACAATAAAAGTTGATAATAAAAAAATTGGATTGCCCACTGAGGCGTTTATCTTTGTATCATTTCAATCAAATACAGAAATATCCCAAAGAGAACTAGCTAAAAAAATTTCTAGATTACATGGTGTTACAGAAGTTCATATTATCTCAGGAGAATATGATTTGCTCTTAAAGGTTGTTGGGGAATCACTTGAAAAAATTGGTAACTTAGTAGTAGACAGATTAAGGAAAATTAAAGGTGTAGGGAGAACTCTTACCTTTGCATGTTTTCAGACGATTAAGGAATAATTATTATTGTTTTTCCAAACTATTTACATGTAGCGTAAGTTTTATAAGATAATAAAATAATAATCATTTATAAAACTATAAGAATTTAAATATATTCAGTGATAAAAATGAATAAGGTGACTGATAAAAAAATTTCTAATAAATCAAAAAAGAAAATGGATTTAATGATAACATTTTTTATGATTTTTATAATTATTGCAGCTAGTATATTAATTTTTATTTACGCCCCTGCAGATAAAAAAGAATCTGATAAAAAAGAACCAATAATAGAAATTGATGAAAGAATAAGCCCTCTTGTTAATCAAGGTTTAGGATTCGAAATACTACGAATTCGTCATAGGGGGCTGTATGAGGCTTTAAAAACAAGAGGTAACGCTTGGAAAACAAAACCAACTTTTTATTTCATATCTAACATTGATGGACTTGAATATGTAAGTAAAGATGTAACTCAACATTCTGCTTCAACAACTGTTTATTTTAACACATGGGATTCAATTTTTAAAGAGAATAAAATAGTAAAAGATTCGGAAGAAGAACAAGAAAAATCAAAGGTTTCTTTACAACTTGTAGAAGTAGTCAGTTCAGGTTTTTTAGGTAGAAAAACTTCAGATATCGTACGCGATGAGTTTAGTGTTACATATGATTATAGAACTGGTCGATGGGCGGGTGATGATAATTTTAAAGACTCAGATGGCTATGGTTATTATCTAGGAGAAACATTTGAAATATGGTTCAATTTGTACCCTATTGATTATGATCGAGATTATATACCTTATTGGACAGAGGTAAATGTGTTAGGAACTGATCCAACAGTTGATGATTCTAGACTTGATCCAGATGAAGATGGCGTTTCTACTTATTGGGAATGGAAATGGGGTTATGACCCATTTGTATGGGATAATCACGAACGTCTTGACCCTGATATAGATGGTCTTGAAAATATTGAAGAATACAAGATGGCAAAATATTTTGCAGATCCATTTACACAAAATGTATATGTCGAAGTTGATTTCATGGAAAAAGGAGGTTTCAATGATCCACCTCATGTACTTCCAGTTGAATGCCAACAAGCAATTATTGAGAAATATGCCGATCATAATATTAAGCTAATTTTTGATGCGGGATGGCCAGGTTCATCTAATAATGGTGGTGGAGAATATGTTGAGCATTATGAAAGAATATCTCAAGATGGTGGACAAATCGCTCAATATTATTATCATCATTTTGCAGATGAACGTAAAGGGATTTTCAGATATATGGTAATAGGTCACAAAGGTGGTTTCAATCATCCAGGTAAAGGTAATTTTTATGACTGTACATATATACCAGATTGGATTACTGAACATCAACCATTTAAAAAATTACAATTATTTTTAACCCTAGGAATACGACCAACTCAGAGAGGCCAAACTATTGCTCTTGCAGCAGTTACAATGCATGAGCTTGGTCATAGTATCGGTCTTTCATGGGTAGATTTCCAGGGAATTGATAATTTATCATACAATATGTGGTTTATACCTGGTGAAACATGGAAAAACACATATATTGATTATGAAAGCGTTATGAATTATTATTGGATGTACAGCCCAACTGTACTTGATTACTCTGATGGCAGCAATGGAGAACCTCATGATCAGAATGATTGGGGACAGCTTTTTGTTCCAACTTTCCAATACAATAAAAGATATATTGAAGAACCAGGTGGAACACCTATTGTTATAGATAGTGAAAATAGATTTCCAGAGGGATATACATTAGATAAAAATCTTACCGAGGAGTTTAATAATAGTAGAAATGGGATAAAATCACCAGTAGATCCTATTGAAGTAGAATGGAAAGTTTTTATTAAAGATAAAAACAATGAAGAAACAAATACAAAGGACATCAAAGTATTTGTAAAACCAAAAACTCCATCAGGTAAATGGGTTCTTTCATATGAGGGAGATCTCGACTGTGACGGAAAAATAAGTTTTTATTCAAAAGAAGATCTTTTTGAAAAAATATACGAATATTACGAAAAAGAAAAAACAAATATTGATTTAATTATTTAATACATAAAACAGTTTTTTTTCTTTTTTTCTATATCTATAAATAAACAAATTTATAAATCTTTATACCTTCATATTAAAACAATCCAATGAGGTTTTTTTAAAATGAAAATATTTATCACAAGAAAAATACCTGAAAAAGGTTTAGATCTTTTAAAAGAAAAACATGAATTAGAAATAAATCCACATGATCGAGTTTTAACTAAAAATGAAATAATTAAGGGTGTAAAAGGAAAAGATGGTCTATTATGTCTTCTTACTGATCCAATAGATAAAGATGTTATACAATCAGAACCTAAATTGAAAATGATAGCAAGCTATGCAGTCGGTTATGATAATATTGATATTAAAAATGCTACTAAAAACAAAATACCGGTAAGCAATACACCGGGAGTTTTAACTGATGCAACAGCTGAAATGACATGGGCATTAATATTTTCAGTGTCAAGAAAAATAGTGGAAGCTGATAAGTTTACAAGAGCTGGTAAATTCAAAGGATGGGGCCCAATGCTTATGCTTGGGCAAGATATCTCAAATAAAACTTTAGGCATAATTGGTGCAGGTAGAATAGGTACAGCGGTGGCAATGAAAAGTAAAGGTTTTAAAATGAATATTTTGTATTATAACAATTCAGAAAATGAAATATTAGATAGGGATTTAAAGGCAAAAAAAGTTGATTTAAATGAAGTTTTAAATGAATCAGATTTTATTTCATTACATGTTCCTTTGAACAAATCAACACATCATCTAATCGGAGAAGAAGAACTTAAAAAAATGAAAAAAACAGCAGTTTTAATAAATACCTCTAGAGGGCCAGTTGTTGATGAAAAAGCTCTTATTAAGGCTTTAAAAAATAAATGGATATTTGGTGCAGGTATAGATGTTTATGAAAATGAGCCAGATATTTCAGAGGAACTTATAGGACTTGATAATGTAATTTTACAACCTCATTCGGCATCAGCAACTATATCCTCAAGGTCAAAAATGTCAGTTATTGCAGCTGAAAACATGATAGCTGGTCTTAAAGGTGAAAAACCTCCAAATTGTGTAAATCCAGAAATATTCTAACTACAAAGTAAAAGTCCAAACCTCTGGTTCATCAGGTAGTTCTTCTTTATCTATTTCAATTTCGTTCCCAACTGGTAATACCTTATAGGGATTTTGTTCTAAAAAAGCATCAATACCTGCTATAGGAAGTGATAGGCCACCTATTTTATAATGCATTGGAACAATAATTTTTGGTTTTATTTGCTTTATTATCTCCCATGCTTGCTTATCATTAACCGTGAAAGTTCCACCTATTGGAATAAACAATACATCTACTTCTCCAATACTTTTTATTGAATCTTCATCAAGATCATGTCCAAGATCTCCAAGATGGCAGAAACGGATATTATCAATTTTAAATTTAAATATTAAATTACTACCTCTTTTTGCCCCTCTGCTTTCATCATGATAAGATTCAATTCCACGGATTTCAACATTATTAATTGTTCTTTTACGCGGATCGGTTATAATTTTACTACCATTTTTTTCAACTGTTTTCACGCTATTATGATCATAATGGTCATGAGATACAAGAATAATATCTCCTGCAACATTTGGAGCAGGAATACCTATTGATCTTCCGTCATGCGGGTCAGTTACAAGTGTTTTATTATTTGTAATCTCCCAGCATGAATGACCATGCCATCTTATCTGCAACATATTTTTTTCCTCCCCAGGTAAAAATATTATAACACGAATTGATTATAAAATAATTATGGTAATTTTTTTGTCAAGGTCTTAATCTATTAAAACAAATATATTCAATTTTATTATTATTTACAAATCTTGCAAAAACGATTTCTTTGTTAACAGAATGAGCAAGTCTAACAGCTCTACTTATCTCTGCCCATAATACTTTATAATCTTTATCTACAACATGAATTAAATATTCAGCATGAATCTCCCCAGGTTTTTTAGTATAAGCTCTAAAATGTGTACCAAACTTAAAACCTGTTTTTATTATAAGTCCATTTTTTTTCAAATCCTTAAAAACTTTTATTACATTATTTATATCAGGTTGAGAAATCTTTAAAATATTTTTTAATTCTTCTTTTGTAACTTTTTTACCATTAAGATTTCTAAGTTCTATAATGTTTTTATCGATTAAATACAAAGTTTCAATCAATGATAACTGGATTGTTTCACCAAATGGTTTACCAAAAAATTCTTTGTTAAATAATAAATTAGCAATTTCACTATCGTCGATTACAACTATGTTTTTTAGTAATAAAGCTCGAGTCTTTTTGTATTTTAAATTTTTTGTTTCACCTGATAGTTTTTTTTCTTTAACATCATAGTAGGTTATATCTCCTTCCTCATCTACTATTGCAAACCAAATTTTTGCTTGTTTTTTTAATCCTTTGTTAATTAACTCTTTTATTTTTTTTATAGTAATATTTTTTCTCTCATAAAAAACAGATATTAGACAATCTTCTTTTTTTGTGTTTTTTTCTGGTATATAAAAGTTAAATTCTTTTTCTTCTTCAAATATTTTAATTATATGTCCTCTTTTTCTTAGGTCTTTGAAGATTGTATATTTTATTTCAAGGTTTGAAATTTTTTTTGCTGCTTTGATTAAAAGATTTTGAAAACTTATTTCTTTTTTGTTTTGATATATTTTGAGTTTTTGTTCATCTAATAAGAATAATCCTTCTATTAGATTTAATTCAAGATGATTTTGTTTTGTTATTTTTCCTAGATGGCTTTTATTGTAAAATCTACCTACTTGTTTTGGTTTTGTAATAAGTATTTTATCTTTTTTTAGTTCTCCAGTGGCTTGCATTTTTATAAAGAGTGTAATTGTTATTGTTATTTGTTTTTTTTGTAATAGTCGTTTATGTTATCTGGCATTTTTTGATATTCATTTTTTTGATATTGAGATATCTGTGTTTTGTTTTTTTGTTGTTTTATTTTTTCTTGTTCGTTTATGTTTCTTTTGCTAAATCCACCTATTATTAATCCTAGGCCTAATCCTGCAATTAATCCGCATATTGCTATTAAATAAAGTGTTTGTGTTGTGGTTGTATCTTGTATTATTTTTGGTTGTCTAGGTTTTTCTGTTACGCCTATGTATCTTGATTCTGATGTTTCTTTTGATATATTTGTTAGACTTAATGCACCTGCTATCATGTTACTATATTTGTAGTAGAATAATGCTGAGTTGTATTCTGTTTTGTTTTCTAGGCTTTGTGCGTATTCATAGTAGCTTACAGCGAGTATTGGTTCTATTTCTTGTTGTCTGCTTTTTAATATATTGCTTGTTGCACTATTGTTTGCTCTGTTGGTTTTATCTATCCATATGTCTATGTCATCTATTCCTAGTGTTTCTATTGCAAGATTTGCTTTAACTAATGCTTCTAGTGCTTCAAAAAGAGCTGCTGCGGGGTAGTTGTTTTCTTTGTTTTCTTTAGCGCTGTCTAATAGTGCTTCAGCTCCTGCTTCACCTATTAAGTAGTATGATCCTTGTGCAATTACTTGTGAATATATTACTGCTTGTTGTGCATCGTCTATGTATTCTGTTGCTAGTGTGTTTATTTCTGAGTTGTTTATTTCTCCTGTGTCATCAAAACTTTTAGAGATGTTAATCCACCATTCTACGCTGTTGCTTCTTTGTTTTGCTTTTGCTAGATATTCCATTGCTTTAAGAGGTAGATTACTTAGGTAGCTAGTGTTTGCTGCTGAGATGAAGTATTCTGCTTCTGAGGCACGTTTTTGTGCTGCGCCTATTCCTTGAAGTGAGTTCATTCCTTGGATTTCAGCGTTTTGAGCATTTTCTTTTTTAGTATGATAATAAATTGTAATATCTTCTATTAATTCAACTAGATAATCATCTCTATTTTGTCTTTCTTGGTCATAATATTGACATGAATAGTAAACTTGTTGAGAATCAATTAAAGATTGAAATGAAAAAGTAAGACTTGTGTAATAATTTTCTTGATTGTATTGTTCTTCTGCTTCTTTCAGCCAATCTTCGGATGTGTGTAGGTATGATCTTATTTCATCTCTGTAATAATAGTTGTTGAAAAGATCACTATAGTTAGGGATTTTTAGTTTTACTTCTTCAAATAAATCACTTGCATTATCATAGAGTTTTTGTGCTTGGTTGTATAATTTTGATGCCATGGGTTGCATAGCGTTTAAGAAATCTTCTGTTAATATTTCACCTTCTAATTCTTCAAATTCAAAACGCCAACCTGTAAAATTTTCTAATGCTTCATTTATGTCTGCTACTTCAACTATATCAATCATATAGTTTTTTTCAGCGTAGTTATCAAGGAAATCAGAGTTTTGACCTTTTGGTATTAAAAAACGAGTGGCACCAACAGAATATGCAGCATCTATCTTTTGCTGTATACCGCCTATTGGACCAATACTTCCATCGGGATTTATCATACCTGTCATGACTGTTTTATTGCTCATATTATACCCATTTAAAAGAGAAATAGTAGCAGCAGTCATAACCGCTCCAGCTGATGGACCACCTATTATTGGTGCGGTAGTTCTTACTACAAAGAAATAATCATATTCTGATGGGTCTACACAACAGTTTTTATCATTTCTAATATATGCAGATGCAACTTTTACCGCTAGCCGAGCAGAACCTTGCATATCTATTTCAGCAAGTGGTAGTGTATCTACAAAAACCCTTCCACTTCCATGATCCTGAATGGTAACAGTAATCGTTGAAACAACTCCGATTAGATCGTTATTGTTTGTATAAGCTACTGCTGGAGCATAAACTGTTAAATTACGATAGTTTATGACTATGTTTTCTTCATAGAGTTTTCCAGGTTCTAATTGTGCAGTTGGGTTTTGTGGAAAAGACATTAATAAGACTATAGTCAATCCAAATATTATTGATATTTTATTATTCATATTAATTACACTTTTTATTTTATTTTTTTTTGTATTCATGTGTTAGATTAAAAATTTTTTGAATATAAAAAAAAGAAATAAAGGTATTTATTTACCTTCTTATTAGATCAAGTGAGCTTAGTTCTTCAGATAATTTTTTTACAGCAAGAGAAACATCCTCAGTTTTTCTTGCGCCAGTACAAACTATTTTCCCCGAACCAAATAAAAGCATTGCTACCTTTGGTTCATTTATACGGTATACTAGACCTGGGAATTGTTCTGGTTCATATTCTACTTTGTCTAAACCTAATCCCATAGCTACTTCATTTAGATTTAACTCTGTTTCTAAATCTGATATTGCAACAATATTTTGTATAACAATTTTAAGATCTTTATAAACATCAACATTAAGTTTTCTAAGTTTTTCTGCTATTATGTCTACTGTTTTTCTTACGTCTTCAACGTTTTTTGCTCCAGTGCAATTTGCTTTACCACTTCTAAATAGTAATGTTGCTGTTTTTGGACTATCTAATCTGTATACTAGACCTGGGAATTGTTCTGGTTCATATTCTGCTTCTTCTAGTGATTGAGCTATTACGTCTAAATCCAGTTTATCTGAAAAAGAGGTAGACGCTACTATATTTTCCACAATTACCTTTGGCATAATTTTACTTCCTCCTTATTTTTAATAAAATACTCCTTAATTTTTTTTAACCCCCCGGATTAAAAATGACATAACTAATAATTACATAACTCGTTATCTTAATAGCCTGCCCTTCCTGGGAGTATATAAAGGGGTTTTATAAACATTGTGCCTGTTTTTAGATAAAAATATTATAAAAAATAGATTTTTTTTTGTTTTTTATTTTATTACCAGATTTTATCAAGGTCTAATTCATGGTCCTTTTTCTTAATTTTTTTAGTTTTTTTGTTATTGTTTACATTATCTAAGAGGCCTTTGAACTCATCTGTTCGATATTCAATTCTTCTTTCACAGCTTGCTACAGCTAGTTCTCCTCGTGTTTTTTCTATAAGTCCTCTAACCATGTCTTGTTTTTTCTTAATAGGTACAAGTCCTGCAGGGTAGTCAAAACGTATTATTACGTTGTATATTTCTTCCATCATTTCAAGGTAGTTATCAGCTTTTTTGGCTTTTCCTTTTCTAATTGAGTCTAGTGATGTTCTTCTTAGTTCGCCTACTAGGTCACATAATCCCATTAAATAACTACTGTAGGTAGTTTTTATTTCATCAGGGTCAGGTAAGTCTTTTCCTATCATTATATTATAAAAACAGTTAGCTTCAACTAATTCTTGAGCTGCATTTTCTACAAAACCTGCATGATATAAGTCAGGGTGATTTTTTGTTAGATTATATAGTTCTTGAATTTTGTTTGTAGCTTTTTTTATGTTATCTAGAGCATCTCCAAGTTTGTTTTGATGTATCTGCTGTATTGATTTTCGGCAGTTAATAATTATTTCTCGGCTTGATCTTAAGGCTTTTTCTCTGATTTTATCTTTGTCATCAATAGTTTTTTCTATTTTATCAACTATTGTATTTAGGTTTTTCATAACATTTGTTGTAAGACTTTTTTATAGTTAAAGTTTTTTATTAAGGCTTTTTCCTTTTATTTTCATTTTTTTCGTCTTCTAAAATAGATGTATAGTATTATTGTCATGATTATTAGTATAATGATTATTGGAATTATTGGAAAAGAGCTATAGAAGATGTGACTATCATCTTCTTCAAATTGAATCATATATGTATAATTACTACTTGCAATATTTTCATCATCATATGATGAACCATAATATGTTGATTTAACATTTAAGTTAAGAGTTTTTCTCCCAAAGCCATGTGATGGTTTTATTTTTAAAATTATCTCTCTTTCTTCAAATTGTTCAAGTACTATATCTTTTGGATATGATGCTTTCCAATCTGATGGTAGATTATTTATATCTAATTTTATGTCAGATTTTCCGTTTCCAAGATTTTTTATTTTTATTGGAATGTTAGTTGTATTAGTAGGGCTAATTTTGTAATATATTTTAGGAAAAGATACATCTATAACATTAATATAATCTGGAGTTAATGCTATAGGTATTTCTTCTTCTATACCTGATATAGATCTGATTTTAAGGAAGCCTTTTATTGTATCAGATTTTATTATAATAGGTATTATAAGGTGTTTAAAAGCTGGTGCTTCATAACTTACGCCTACTGATAGAGTAGCTTCATAAGATTCATATTCTGTATTTACTTCAAAATTTATTATTCCGGGGTCTATTGTTGCTGTACACCAATTTGGAATGTCTCCTAATGATAATTCTACATTTTGAGTTATATGTTTTCTGTTAAAATATCTAGTTATTGATTTTGCAAAAAGTCCAACGTTTTTAATTTGTATTATGATAGGTATAGATACAAGAGAAGATTCTGGTTTTATTGGTTCAAAATCATAATCTTCAGGTATGAATACATTAATTTGAGATTTTAAGTTAATTAAACCCGTTGTTTTTTCATAATCATTATTTTCTTCATCTGTTGGTTTTTCTGCTAGAATAGTATGAGTCGATAAAGAAATTAACATTATTAAAATCAAGCTTATTTTTATTGTTTTATTTTTCATGTTTTTTTCACCATATTATATTTAGGTGATGCATACAATTTAATCTAAACGACTTTATTTTAAATAAAAATATTAAAAAGTGACATAATACAAATCATTATGATATTTTATGACAATGATAAAGAGTATATGGTATATATTTTATCATTTTATAGAAATAAAATTTTAATTTGATGAAAAAAAATTTTTTTTGAATTTTATATTTTTTTGGAAAATTCATTAATTTTATTTTCCCAATCACCTACAAAACCAGTTCCCTCTTGTTGCCCTTGTTTACCTATTATAAAATCTATTTCTGCAATTTTTTCCATGTCTTTTTTTGTTAATAATTTTTCCATGCTTTTTAACCAGTTTTTACTTTTCATTGCATGAGTGTTTATAATCCCATATTTTTTACCACTCATATCCTCTAGTTTCTTCATAAAATTTCTCATGTTTTTTTGCACTCTAAATGCTTCAGCTGATGCAGAAAATATATATGTATCTGCTTCTGGCATTTTTTTAGGGTCTGCTTCATTTGTTTGTAAAATTTGTGTTTTTGCTCCTTTTTCTTGTAGTTTTGTTGATAGTTTTTCTACGATTTTTTTGTTGTGACCAAATCTTGACCAATAAACTAAAACGTATTTCATATTTTCATCAAATGGTTAAATTAGTATTATTATAAAAAATTTTGTGATAAGTTTTTTCTATATTTTCTTATCGCTAAAAAATTTATATGTATTATTTTGTTAATATAGAGAGAAACATTTATATAATATTATTAATATAAAAATAAGTATTGAAAAAGATTTTAAAAAAATAGAGGCGAAGTAAAATGAAAAATAAAAAAATATTAAGTATTTTTGTTGTTGCTATATTTATTTTTACCTCGATATCTGTAGCGGCGGGAGCTAGAGAAGTAAAAAATTCAAATGATAGTCTTATTAGACCTATTAATGATACCGGAACAGTTTATAGAGATGATTCAAGTAGAAAAAACCCTTTTTTAATTAAGGCAGATGAAGGCGTTGATTATTTAGGTTTACATTTTGATACTTATTTACCAATGAATTTAGACCCTGAATACAGCCAAGTTGGTCTCAGAGTTGGTTTTAATGCCCGTATAAGTAGAATCATTTCAATTCGAACAATATTGCAATGCATTTACTATAGGGCAATACCAATCTTTATAACTGATATATGGAGGTTAGGTGATGAAAACGGATCATTAAACGGTCGTGTTTCAGGAGAAGAAGGTTCACATTTTCCAATGCCACTTCCTGATGCAAAAATTGAACTTTTTTCAAATAAATTAGGGCCAATTGACCCATTATATGAGACAACAACAGATGATGGTGGACAATATGAAATTAATGGTGTAAAAGCAGATCAATACATTGTTGTCGCAAGTAAACAGGGTTATGAATCACAAACAGAAGAAATTGAAATAAAACCAGACGATTCTTTATCTGTTAATTTCATTCTAAAAAAACAACCAGTTGACCCAAAAGTGGAACTAACATTAAATACAGAACCATGGGGAATGGCACCTCAAGTTTTTGAATTGGATCCTGAACCATTAGATTATAAACATATGAGAGATGGAAAAATCCACGCAATCTATAATGTAAGCACTGAGGTTAGAATTACAGCATCTGAGGAAATAGAAATCGAAGGTGAAAAATATGTTTTTGAAAGATGGTTAGGAGAAGCTGAAGGAAATGATAACCCATTGACTGTTATGATGGATAGAAACAAAAGCATAACAGGATATTACAGACCAAATTCTACTGAAATATGCGCTCTAAATATCGAAGTAGTGGGATGCGGAACAACAGATCCAATACCTGGAATCACTCATTTATATCCAAAAGGAACAGAAGTGGAAATAACAGCGTTATTACCAGAAATGCCGGGAGCAGAATTCCTTGGATGGGATGGAGATGCAGAAGGAACTGAAAACCCAATTACAGTAACTATGGATAGTTGCAAACATGTAATAGCAATCTTTTCCGATCCACAAGAAATCGTCCCACCAAAGGTTGAAACATTAGAATCAGAGAGAGATGGTGACAAAGTTACATTAAAAGGAAAAATACTAAAAGATGGTGGAGAAGCATGCACCGTATTTTTTGAAATAAAAAGACCAATAGACAGAGAATGGCATATTGTCGAAGTTGAAGGCAAATATAACACAGATGATGTTTTTTCAATATCACATACTCTAAATGAATATAATTTCGTATTTAGATTACATTATAGAGCATGTGCATCAAACAGCGCAGGGCAATCAAAAGGCCAAATAAAAGAGTTAAGACTAATATAGACTAAAAAAACTCTCTCTTTTATTTATATTTTTTTTATTATCTGTTTTTTATGAGTAACAAAAATTACCCATAATTATATCAATTCTTTTTTGAAATTGTTTAAATAACGATATAATACGCTGCATAAAACTTGATGTTTTTGATATAGTCTTAGCTTTAATAACTTCTGATAAGAACTCAATTACTTTTATTACCGCCATCAATGTAAACTCGATTCTAATCCACCAACCAGTTATATACAAAACTATGGACAATATGTGCTCTGTCATCAAATAAAAAAAATCAGTTTTTTTACCAAATATAATATCTAAAATCATGAAGACTAACATTATGACTTCTAAAAATAATAAGATAGCTTCAAAAACTGTCATTATACCCAATACCAAATCATTTAGAAAATCTAATAGGTCATCCCATAAATCTTGATCAATCCAGCCATATTCAGGTAGTTTTATTGATCCGTTGTTGCCATTTATTAAAATAGCATCTCCTTCAATATTTTCCCCTTTTTGTTTAGTTATGGTAAATCCATCGCTTTTTACATCTAGTTTATAATTATTTTCTTGATTTAAATCATTTCTAAGCGCATCAACATCTATATTTATACTTTGGATTTTTTGTTTAATTTCTTCAAAAGATGGAATATATCTCTCAATTAAATCTATGTATCTTGTCTTTATTAAATATTCAAGATCTTCTGCATAGCCATCTCTTTCAATTTCAGTTTCTGCATTTATAATCTTTTCACTAAAGTATCTTATATCACTGTCGTTTAACATCTGTTCAAAATCTTCGTCTTCTGAAAAAGTTGTAACAAAATCAAATAACATATCTTTTATTTCTTGTTTTTCAGTTTCAAATGCTTGAACGTTAACAGGATTTAACCATGCAATTGAAACAATTAAGAAAGCAGAAAAAATACTTCCAAAATAAATTTTTTTCATTTTTAATCATACTCCATTTTAATTTTTTCAAATATGTAAAAAATATTTTTTATTGCTGGAAATCTATCTAACAGCTTAGATACTATATTATTTGAATAAACAGATTTATAAGTTTTTATATGTGAAGGATAAACTCTTAATGCTAAACGATTTTTTGGTTTTAATTTATCAACTGATGAAGTCCCATCTGTTTTACCATCATTTATTTTAGGGTCTTGTAAATCTATACTTGTTTCTTGTCTTGTTTCAAGGCAATCGATTTTATAATCTGCATCCTCCCATGCCGCTCCATAAGATTTTCCTGCTCTTAAAGCATTAAAAAAAGGTGTTGAAAAATATACAAGTTCCTCATGTGAGTTATAATAGGCACTATGTAATGTATCTGTTGATGTTATAACTATTCTATTATCATTTTTAAGTGGATTGATAAAACTTCCTGACTGACAAGATTCTACAACAATTGTTACAATAGAAGGGTTACAATTATTTTCCATTCTAGTAACCCATAGATTCAATGTCCCCTCTGAAATACTTGAAATAATGCCTATTACAACATTTGAAAGTATATCTGAATGGCCACCTAGATAAATAAATACTTGACCATCTTCTGCAAGGTTTTCAGGTACCCAGCTTATCAATGCATTTCTTGTGGAAAGTACTGGAAACATATTGCTATAATAGGATATTACTTTGGTGTTATAACCTTGGGAGTTAAAATATGTAGCACCCTTGTATGCTTCGTTTGCTAAGAGATCACATCCGGGTCCTGCACCTGTAACAAAAACAGCGCAATTACCCTTACCATTAGTACTTGTTATAATTTCCTCATTTGACTCATTAATTATTTCAGATTTTTCTGTTGATAAAGCACTAGAACTTATTACTGAGAGATTTAGTACGATTATTAAACAAAAAATCACTATAATCTTTCTTCTTATTTTCATAAATTATTCACCTTAAAATTTGTAAGTTAAAATAGAAAGTCAATATATAAATATTTCTAATATAATATTAAAGAACATATAATAATTTTTTGATTGAAAAAAAAGAGAAATATTTTTTTATTTATTTACCCAGTGATCTGGTGTTTCTCCTTTTAATACTTTCATTATTTGCTCAGAACAAACCGTTCCAGCTTTTATTTGCCCTTCTTTTGTACTTGCACCCAGATGAGGAGTTAAAATTACATTATCCAATTTAAAAAGAGGGCTTTCTTTAGGTGGTTCTGATTCATATACATCAAGTGCTGCTCCAGCGATTTCTCCTTTTTCTAATGCATTATAAAGAGCGTTTTCATCAAGTGTTCCACCACGTGCACAATTTATCAAATAAGCATTCTTTTTCATTTTTGAAATCAAAGACTCGTTGATAATATGATGAGTTTTAGAGTTATGAGGTATGTGCATACTAATATAATCTGATTTCTCCATTAAATCCTCAATTTTATCGATTTTTTCAATATCGTCTTTTTCCATATCTTCTCTTGAAATAAATGGATCATAACCAATTACTTTCATTCCAAAGCATTGAGCAAGATTTGCAGTATATTTACCAATATTACCTGTTCCAATAAGACCTAGAATTTTCCCTCCAAGTTCTGTGCCTTTAAGTTGTTTTTTTGCCCATTCGCCTTGTTTCATTTTTTTATCTGCTCGGGAGATATTTCTAGATAGATCCAATATATGCCCCATAGCAAGTTCTGCGACACTTGCTGTTGCACCAGTTGGAGAGTTTACTACTTTTATTCCGAACTCTTTTGCTTTTTGTATGTCTATATTATCAACACCTATACCTGCTCTGCCGATAACTTTTAGATTTCCATTAGCACCAGCTTTTATAACATCTGTGGTAACTTTCGTTCTACTTCTAACCATTAGAGCATCATATTTTTCTATCTCTTTTAAAAGAGTATCGGCATCCATTTCATCATAAGTTATTTCATGACCTGCATCTTTAAAAGCTTGAATTGCTTCTTCTGCCATTTTATCTGTTATAAGTATTTTCATAGGAAATAAAACCCCCATTCTCCGTATACTTAATCTTATAAAAATGTTTATGCTAAATGATCCATTCTAAAATATATACCTGGGTATTCTGCTTCATCCTCTAATTCTTCTTCAATTCTAATAAGTTGATTATATTTAGCATTTCTATCACTTCTAGCAGGTGCACCTGTTTTTATCTGACCTGAACTAGTTCCAACAACAAGATCTGCTATAAAATTATCCTCTGTTTCCCCACTTCTATGAGAAACAACAGCGGTCCATCCCTGATCATGAGCCATTTTTATTGCTTCTAATGTCTCTGTTACAGAACCTATTTGATTAAGTTTAATAAGAACAGAATTTGCAGCATTCATTTCAATTCCTTTTTCAATACGTCTTGTATTGGTAACAAATAAATCATCACCAACAATTTGAACCTTAGTTCCAAGTTTTTTCGTCATTTCAACCCATGACTCCCAATCGTCTTCTGCAAGACCATCCTCTATACTGACAATTGGATATTTTTGACAAAGATCTACATAAAAATCAACCATTTCTCCACCTGAAAATGATTTATCGCCAATTTTATAGGTTCCATCATAAAAAAACTCACTACTAGCAGGGTCAAGAGCGATTTTCATCTTATCATTATAACCTGCTTCTTCTACGGCTTTAAGCATTAGATTTATCCTTTCGTCAACACTTTTAATCTGTGCTGGAGCAAAACCTCCTTCATCACCAATTAGTGTAGCACCAGAACCATATTTCTCTTTGAGAATTTTCTGAAGAATATGGTATGTCTCTGAAACCATTCTTATTCCTTCTCTAAAATTTTTTGCACCTGTTGGCATTAACATATGTTCCTGTATGCTATTCTCCTGGCCCGCATGTTTACCACCGTTTATTACATTACACATAGGAACAGGTAGCTTATGAGGAATAACACCAAATAACTCACCAATGTATTCAAATAACGCAAGACCTTTGGATGTAGCACCAGCCTTTGTAACCGCCATACTAACAGGTAAAATTGCATTGGCACCAAGTTTATCTTTATTATCGGTCC
>Ga0272442_10001555_pt1 | contig 34598 bp, 34 predicted proteins | sample SSMForm2O_FD_200262 | JGI IMG/M metagenome (GOLD analysis project Ga0272442, IMG submission 200262) | Marine sediment archaeal communities from Little Sippewissett salt marsh, Falmouth, MA, United States - SSM-Form-2O | ecosystem: Environmental > Aquatic > Marine > Wetlands > Sediment ... | reverse complement strand
CCACAGTGGCCAGCGTCTCGATTCCTTCTCTTTCGAGGTACTCATAAACACCCCGGTCACCCAGGTCGCTGCGGTTTATTACCGCGCTTACGCTTTTTCCGAGCGCCCTGCACATCTCCACAGCAAGAGTCAGGTCATGCAGTCCGAAAGGAGTGGGTTCCGTTACCAGTATCACCAGGTCAGCGGTGTCTACGGACGCCATTGCACTGCAGGAGGTTCCCGGGGGAGCGTCGATGATGACGAGATCCCTGTGCTCGACCGATTCAAGCACTCCCTCGATCAGGGGGACGGCACGGGCTTCTCCAACGTCCAGCGTTCCCGTGTAGACGGCAAGTGAGTTCCTGAAGCCCGTGCTGATTGAACCGATTTCCCGTTGTTTCATGGCAAGGGCGCCTTCGGGACACACTCTCATGCATCCGCGGCAGGAATGACACAGTTCCGGAAAAAGCATGACCGTGTCCTTGAGTGCGACTATGGCGTTGTACGCACAGAATTTCTGGCATTCGCCGCATCCGCTGCAGGTCCGGTTTTCAAGAAACGGAACTTCCACGCTCAGTCTCGTCGAAGAGGTATCAGAGGACACGAGAAAAAGATGACCGTTGGGCGCTTCTACATCCACATCCACGTATGCCGTGTCCAGACCTTTTACGGAAGCTCTGTATGCCAGGTTAGTGGCAAAGAGGGTTTTTCCCGTTCCCCCCTTGCCACTGGCGAATGCTACCTTCATCTGAACTGCTTAATTTCCATGGGCTCGAGATCGCCATTTTTGTACATGGCAAGGAGCTGTGAAACGGTTTTTCCTTCAGGAGCGGTATAAACGCCCATGCTCATGGCCTTGAGTGCCTGGAACGCCTTGGGGCCGAAGCGGCAGGATATCGCTACATTCACCTTGTTTTCGGACATCATTGATGCGGTGCCCGTGCCGGCCCCGTGAGCCGCATTGACGTTCATGTTTTCCAGAGATTCAAGTATCTCCCCGCTGTCCTCATCAACAATGATAAAACCGTTCGCACGTCCGAAACGGGGATCTATTTCGGCATCGGCGCCTTTTTCACGGTCAAGGACAGAAACTGCTATACGTTTCCCCATGTTTTACTCCTTCCTAGTGGCTTCCGCAGCTTTCAGGATGATCATGCTCGCAGGCGACGATGCCTTTCAGGCGTCCGTCGAGATAAGCCTCCACTACAGCGCCCACTCTTCCCACGCCGCCGGTGACAACGTCGATGCCGAAGTTCTGGAACATGTTTATGGCCTGAGGGCCCATTCCACCCGCAAGTATTACATTGGCTCCTAGATCTTGGATGAATTTGGGCATTATGCCGGGCGCGTGCTGTCCAAAGTGAGTATTCTTAACGACTTTTGAATCCGTTATCTTTTTATCAATCACTTCCACCATAGTGTAATAGGGGCATCTTCCGAAATGCGAGCTTACTTCGCCTTCGAGGCCTTTGTCGTCTTCACCGGCAACAGCTATAAAGCGTGCGCCTTCCTTCTTCGTCATCTGAGAATTGTTTTTTGCAATATTATCTTCTGCGGAATCAACCGAATCAGGAGTGTCGGTTTTTTTGAAACCCGACCTTATTTTTTCCGCTATTTCCATTATGGCCTTTGCGGCCGCATCGTCGGGTTTTTCCTTTACCAGGGGTTTTCCAGAGTCGCCTGATTCCACCATCTGATCCGTGATTGGAATACGGCCGAGGAATGACACTGCCAGATCACGCGCAGCCTTCTCGCCGCCACCAACCTTGAAGAGGTTCAGCTCCCTGCCGCATCCGGGACAGACAAAGCCGCTGAAGTTCTCAACAATACCCAGTACGGGAAGGCTCACCTCTCTTACGAAGTTCACGCACTTCCTTGAATCAAGCAGGGCCACGTCCTGCGGTGAGGTTACTATGACCACGCCGTCCGCATCCGGAATAAGCTCGGCTACTGCCATGGGTTCGTCACCCGTTCCCGGAGGGCAGTCGACCACGAGCACTTCGGTATCCTTCCAGTCCGTGTCGCCAATGAACTGCCTGATTGCTCCGTTCTTCCTGGGACCGCGCCATATGACCGGGAGATCCCTGTCCGGAAGAAAAGCCGATACCGAAATGACGCCCACGCCGTATTCGGACATAACGGGCTGCAGCTTGCCGTTTTTGGCTTCTCCCGGGGTTCCCTCGATACCCAGCATCAGTGGCACGTTCGGGCCATGTATGTCCACGTCCAGCACGCCCGCCTTCATGCCGGCTTCGCCCATTGCCAGAGCAAGGTTCACGGCAACCGTTGTCTTTCCAACGCCACCCTTGCCGCTCATTACGAGGATCTTGTGTGGAACCTCTTTCATTACGTTTACAGCATTATCGAATTCCTTCTTATATGCCGAAGCGCCGGTTGAACACTCTGCATTCATTATTGTCTCCTTTCACATTTATATATTCCGTTCAAATCCATGTCCCTGTATCAGGTCCACGGTTTATGACGAAACAGGATTTATTTCCAGCTTTCATTTGCCTGTTCTTCCTCCCCTGCGATTTCTGCTGCTGCGGTTTCCGCCGCTCCGCGTCAGGCATTTCGCTTTCCCCTTTCCCTGTCCCAGGCCCTTTCCCTCACAGAATGCGGTCGGCATGCGGTCTCCGCGGACGAAGGATTCAAGAATCTGATGATAGTGCCCCGACAGCCCCGCGTATATGCTGAAGCCCATGCTTTCGGCCAGCGGGACAAACCTACGGTTGAATCCACCGCACAGCAGAACTTCTACACCCATGCCCCTGAGCTGACCGAGCAGCTCGAAAAGGCCTCCTTCCACCAGGTGTATGGTTTCTTCACGATCAACCCCGTTTTCGCTGATGGTCGCGATGAGGGCCTTGTCGGCAAATCCGAATCTGGGAGCCACGGAGTCTCCGAACAGGGGTATTGCAACAATCATGATGCCTCCGGGGTACGCATAAGCAATAAGGGTGCCGAAACTATAACTTATTGAAAAAACAAAGAATGTTAGGGGCATGGTTGACATCTGCCTGAAAAATGAAACAAAATGTTTCTTTATTGAAACAAAAAGTTTCAAGCACGTTTCACAGCAGGTTCATTTCCTTCATCCTGCGCCACAGAGTGGTACGGCTTATGCCGAGGGCTTCTGCTGTATGGGAACGTCTCCATCCGTTGGAATTCAGTGTTCTTACCAGCGTATCGTAATCCAGGTCGTCTTTGCTGTATTCGTTTTCTGTCCCGGTATCTGTGCGGGGATTGCTTCCGGCGGCAGCTGAGTCGTTTATTATGCCGTGAGCACTTTTTGAGACTGAAACCGGGGCAGTTACTTCGGACGGAAAATGGTGGACATCAATGGTGTTTCCGGGACACAGGACAAAAGCGCGTTCGAGTATGTTTCTCAGTTCCCTGATGTTCCCGGGATAATCATAGTCATATAGAATGCGCATAGCGTCCGGCGTCAGCTCCGGCTGCCTGCTGCCGGCGTTGTCTGAGAGAATGCGGAGAAAGTGTGTGATTAAAAGAGGGATGTCTTCCCTTCGATCTCTGAGAGGAGGAAGATCAAGGGGAATGACATTTATTCTGTAGTAAAGATCATCCCGGAACAGACCCCGGCTGACCAGGTCTTCGAGATCCTGGTTCGTGGCCGTTATCAGGCGCACGTCCACTTTGCTGGTTGAAGTACCTCCCACGGCCTGTATCTCTCCTTCTTCCAGCGCTCTTAAAAGCTTGACCTGGAAAGCCGCGCTCACGTCGCCCACCTCGTCCAGAAAAAGCGTGCCTCCGTCTGCCTGCTGAAAAAGCCCCGGCTTGTCCTTCAGCGCGCCGGTAAAGGCCCCTTTAAAATATCCGAAAAGCTCTGATTCGAGCAGGGTGTCGGGAAGGGCACCGCAGTTGACGCGTATGAAAGCCTTTTTTCTGCGGGGTGACAGATCGTGTATCGCGTGGGCAACTATTTCTTTTCCGGTGCCGCTTGGCCCCCTTATGAGTATGGATGATTCTGAACCCGCAATCTTGGGAATCAGCGAGAAAATTTCCTGCATGACGCTGCTGGCGCCTATGATGTCCCTGAACGTACGCTTGTTTCTCAGCTGATTTCTGAGTCTTTCAACGTCGGACAGATCACGGAAAATTTCTACACCCCCCATCATCTGGCCGTTTCTGTCTTTCAGAACGGCAGTGGATACCGCAATCGGCACCGGATCCATCCTTGAATTAAGTATGTCTACGCGGACATCGCGCATGGGCCTTCCGCTGTCGAGCGTTTTTCTGAGCGCGCACCCCCTCTGACATATGCTTGCCTTGAGAACGTCGTAGCATTTCCTTCCTATTGCATTGCGGTGGGGAATGCCCGTAATTCGTTCAGCAGCTGCATTGAAGGACGTTATCCTGAAATTTTCGTCTACCGTGAACACACCATCATTGATGCTGTCAAAAATAAGGTGAAACAGTGCGTCTGGATAGGATCTCATATCGTTCTGAATATTATGCATAAAAGAGCCCGGAGGTCTCTTGAAAAAATGATCTCAGTGGCGCTTTCGCACGATGTCTTCATGCTTTTATTCCGTATTTCTTCATCTTGCGCCACAGGGTGTTACGCGAGATCCCCAGTTCCTTTGCGGTCGTTTTCCGTTTAAAGTTGTTTTTAATGAGTATTTTTCGAATCGTTTCGGCCTCCGCGTTTTCGAGGGGAGGAGTGGCCGCCTGCATTCTTCCAGAGCGGTTGCTGAAATACTCAACAATGTGCCTTGGCAGATCATCGACCTGAATAATCGTATCCCTGCATACAACGAATGCGTGCTCGATCGCATTCTCGAGTTCCCTGACGTTTCCGGGGAAGGGATACCACATGAGCATGGACATGACTCTTTCCGACACCGATGAGATGCGTTTTGACTGAAGCTTATTGAATCTGTCGATGAAATGCTGCACGAGAAGGGGAACATCCTCCCTCCGATCCGCAAGTGAAGGAAGCTTTATCTGCACGACGTTGAGACAGTAATACAGATCCTGTCTGAACCGGCGTTTTGTTACGAGCTGTGCAAGGTTACGATGGCTCGATGCGATTACCCTTATGTCGGCCCTGACGGTTTCAGTGGATCCGACGGATTCATATTCCTTCTGCTGCAGAAAACGCTGGAGCTTAATCTGCATCGGTCTGGAGAGTTCATCGATTTCATCGAGCAAAAGAGTGCCCCCATCCGCAAGAGCAAGGCGTCCGTCCATGTCTTCTGCAGCACCCGCAAACGCGCCCTTTTTATACCCGAAAAGCTCCGCTTCCATAATTGTGTCCGGAATCGCGCTGCAGTTGATGGTTACAAACTGTCTGTGCTTCCGGGGGCCAAGATTATGTATGGCCCTTGCAACAAGCTCCTTGCCGGTGCCGCTTTCTCCTTCAATAAGTACAGTGCTGTGACTTTTTGCCACCAGCGGAAGCATTTCGAAAATTTTCTGCATCTGATGATTTTTTGAAACCACACCCTCGAAAACGAGGGGGAAAAACCTTTGATCAATACTGGATGCCATCCGCCTCTCCTTACAATAATGTTCCATTTCTGTAACATTATTAAGTTACATGTCACACATATGAAACATCTCTAGAATAATCAAGTCAGATTTGTTTTTTGGGTAGCTCTCTGTGTGCGGTATCGCGTCTCCTGCCTAATAAATAAAATATATCACAAGGTTACAACATCTTTTATTGCGTTGTGTTTTTATCGTCCTTAATATAAAAAAGAATTTCAATGCCCGGGTAACGTGCGTTATTGTTGCTGGATAATGCAACATCTTATGTGAAACAAATATTGAACCTTTAGGAGTCAGAATGGAATCCAAGCCCTCATACAGTTATCATGCAGAACCCTTTGAGCTGGCTGAAAGGCCCAGGCGTTTTCTGGAGGCCTTCAGTGCTATTCTCAAACATTCCAATTACGGACCGGTACTGGACAGTTACATCCGCTTAAGCACCAAGTGCGCGCGGTGTACGGCGAGCTGTCCGGTGTACGAGGCCAGCTCGGACCCGAGAGATGTTCCGTGCATGAGATCAGAGCTTCTGTTCAGGGTTTACAGAAGGTACTTCACGATAGCAGGACAGTTAAGGGCACGACTGTTCGACGACTTTACACTTACGGACGAGTACATCGATCACATGGCCGAAGAGATGTGGCGGTGCACAGCCTGCAAGCGGTGCAAAAGCTTCTGTCCCATGGGTATTGATCACGGCATGATTACGCACCTGTCAAGGTGGATCCTCAGTGAAATCGGCATTACGCCCAAGGCCATGGTCGTATCGGTCCGCGAACAGCTCGAAGGAAAGACAAAGAACACGTCGGCCATTCCCATGGTGGCAATGAAGGATTCATGTGAGTTTCTCGAGGAAGAACTCGAGGAGATGTTTCCTGATCAGAAAATAAAGTTTCCGATGGATGTTGAGGGAGCTGAATACGTGTTTTTCCCGGCTGTCTCCGACTACCTGATGGAGGCGGACACGCTCATGGGAAACGCGGCCATGCTGCATGCCACGGGAACGTCCTGGACGATAGGAACACAGAATTTTGACGGCATCGATTACGGGCTCTTCTGTTCGGACAGGATGTGGGATCGCATCATCAAGGCGCAGGTCGAGGAAATAAAGCGCCTTAAAGGAAAGGTAATGCTCATCGGCGAGTGCGGGCATGCTTCGAGAAGCGCCAAAGAGGGGATGCAGAACTTCATTCCACCCGAGGATCGTGTTCCCGTAGTAAACATAATGGAACTTGCATACGAGCATTTCAAATCCGGCAGGCTCAAGCTCAAAAAGGGTGTGATAAAGAAAAAGACAACTTACCACGACCCGTGCAATATCGCCCGCAAGGGCTGGATAATAGAACAGCCCCGCGAAATTCTTCGCCATATCTGCGAGGATTTTGTGGAAATGACTCCGCGGGGAAAGGATAACTACTGCTGCGGCGGAGGCGGGGGTACCGTGTCCATAGACGAAATCCACGAGTTCAGGATGCTTATCGGAGGGAAGACGAAAGCCGAGCAGATCAAGAGAACGGGCGCCTATTACATCGTTGCGCCCTGTGCGAACTGCAAGAAACAGACAGAGGAAATCATCAAGGCTCATAAAATAGACGCGCAGAAGGTGGGTCTCCACGATCTTCTGTTAAAAGCAATCGAATTCTAGTCAGGTCATGAAACTTTATGCAGATACAAAATCCAGAAAGGGGATAGGTTCAGATGGAACAATGGCTTGAGTGGGCCCGGGGTCCTTTTTTCAGGGCCTCGTTCGCAATAATGATCCTGGGTCTTCTGAGGGTGTTGGCTTTCAACGCCTTCAGCATGGCTCGATTGATCATTAAAAGCAGGAAGAACAAGAGAGAAATTCCATGGTCGACCGTTGTCTCGGAGACACTCAAGTGGATGTTTCCCGTCCAGAGAGGTTTCAACCAGAGACCCGTTTTCAGCTTTACATCAATTCTCTTTCACGCAGGCATTATCATCACGCCCATCTTTCTGGGAGCCCATATTGTTCTGTGGGACCGGGGGCTGGGCATAAGCTGGCCTTCTATAAGTCAGGCAGCGGCCGACTATCTCACGATACTGGCCGTAGTCACAGGTATGGCGCTTTTTATTTTCAGGGTAAGCAGCAGATCGAGCAGAGCAATCAGCCGTTTCCAGGATTATTTTCTCCCCCTCCTCATAATCGTACCCTTCATCACCGGGTACCTTGCAATGCATCCGTCAATCAATCCCGTCAGCTGGCACGCGGCCATGTTTATTCACGTAATGAGCGGCAATCTTATTTTAGTTCTGCTGCCGTTTACGAAGATGAGCCATGTAGCACTTTTTCCGACAACACAGCTGGTTTCGGAACTCGGCTGGTACCTGGAGCCTGATTCCGGAGAAAACGTAATGAAAGAACTTGGTAAAGAAGGTGAATCGATATGAGTGTCAGGAAAATGGCCATTCTTACCGATGTGACAAAGTGCATAGGATGCGAGCAATGCGTTGATGCCTGCCAGGAATACAACAAACTTCCAAAGGAAAAACCCTGGCGATGGGTAAGGGATATCAGCGATCTCTCCAGCGCCCGCTGGACAACGATCAGGAGAAAAAATCACCCGGACGGTGATCGCTTCGTGCGCAGGCAGTGCAGGCACTGTCTCGAACCGGCCTGTGTGGAAGCATGCATTGTGGGAGCCCTTAAAAAGACTCCTGAAGGCGCCGTTTCCTATGATCGCGACATCTGCATCGGATGCCGCTACTGCATGATCGCGTGTCCGTGGGAGATACCGAGATACTCATGGGAAGACACAGTACCGTACGTACAGAAATGCACCATGTGCTACGAGCGTGTATTAAAGGAAGGCAAACAGCCTGCCTGTGTCGAAGCATGCCCCACACAGGCCACCATATTCGGTGACAGGGATGAGCTGCTTCAAGAGGCTAAAAAGAGGATAGGTTCGGGCGATAAAAAGTACATCAAAAAGGTCTGGGGCGAAAAAGAAGTCGGCGGGACATCCGTGATGTACGTTTCCGATGTGGACATTAAGCTGACCGATCTTGATGAACCGATTACGGACACGACACCGATGCCTGAGCGTACCTTCAAGGTTCTGAGGCACATGCCGTCTGTATTCGTAGGCATGTCCGTGGCCATGGGAGGAATTTACTGGATCATCGAACGTCGTCAGAAATTAATGGGCGCTCAGAAGACCGAATCCGGAAATACCGGGTCGAATGAGGAAACGGATAAAGAGGACGGTTGAACATGAAAGTGAGAACTCTGAAAACAATACTGTGGTTTCTGGCCGGAGTGGGCCTCCTCGTCATAATTATGCGGATTATTCACGGTCCGGGGTCGGTGGTGGCCCTTACCGATATAATTCCCTGGGGACTGTGGAAAGGCGGCGGAGTCGTAGCCCTCGTGCCAATTGGAGGCGCGGGATTTACACTGGCCGCTTTCGTGTATGTCTTTCACTGGGAGCGCTACAAACCGCTGGCAAGGGCGGCCGTTCTTCTGGGACTGATGTGCTACAGCAGTGTTGCAATAGGACTGATGTTCGACATCGGCATATGGTGGCGCATTGTCTTTCCCCTTTTCTTCTATCAGTTTCACTCGACCCTGTTCGAAATCGCATGGTGCATCATGCTTTACCTGGTCGTTCTCGTCATGGAATTCAGCCATGCCGTTGTCGAAAAACTGAACTACCCTAAACTAGAAAAATTACTGCACAGAAGCGCCATATTCTTCGTAATAGCGGGAATCGCCCTTTCAACCCTGCACCAGAGCTCACTCGGCACACTGTTTTTGGCTACGCCATACCGCCTGCATCAGCTGTGGCACACGGATCTGCTGCCCTTTTTCTTCTTCATCACTGCCATAGGTCTCGGATGCCTCACAATCAGCTGGGTAACCATAGTGGTGCACTGGCTCTACAATGCAAAAACGCCCATGAACGCAGTTTCGGGTCTCGGCAGGATCAGCGCCTTTGTACTTTCATTTTATCTGCTGCTTAAAATCGTCGAGTTAGCGGTTTCCGGTGAACTCGGCATGCTTTTTACGCCCGATCTCAACACGGCCAATTTCTGGATCGAAATAATCCTGAGCGCCGTGATTCCCGTTATTTTCCTGTTCATACCCAGGTACAGGGAGAGCCGGACGGCCATGTTCTGGATAAGTACCACGGCCATAGTGGGCGTAAGCCTTAACAGGGTCAATGTAGCCGGTCTGGCGACACTGGATTTGACCAACACATCATATTTCCCCATATGGCCCGAGTGGGCGGTCACAATCGGAATCCTGTCCGGAGCGGGTCTGATATTTCTTTCCTGCGTGGAGCACTTCAACGTGTTCCAAAGCATTGATGATGAAGTGGTTGAAAAAGCCCGTTCAGGCGGCAGAGTGGATCACGCAGACTGGAAAAGCTTCTTTTTCATCAATCCCCTGGCCGAGACAAGGCTTTATTCCATGGCCTTTATTGTTGCCATAGCGCTTGCAATCGGACTTCTGCCCGAGTCGGCCGTTTACGGTGTAGAGCCTGAAGAGACACCCGTTAAAGGACCCAGAACCGTCTCCATCCTCAAAAAGGTCAACCTGGAGGGTTACGGCACCATATTCATGCTTGAAGGGGATAAAAGAGCCAAAGGGCCCGGCGTGGAGCGCGCGGATGCACTTATGATAGATGGCAACCGGAACGGTAAATACGTGATGTTCGATCATAACATGCACGTAGAGATAGCGGGTTCATCGGACGATGCCTGCAAACAGTGCCACCACATGAACAAACCGTTCAGCAAGGCGACGTCCTGTCATGAATGTCACAGTGACATGTACCTGGCCGTGGATATTTTCGATCATGACTTTCATGCCGGACAACTCGGAGGCAATGACTACTGCAGCGTATGCCACAGGGACATAAGCCTGCCGAAAACGAGGTCGAATACTACCGCATGTTCGAAGTGTCACAGCAGCATGCGCATGAAAGACAGTTTCGTAAAAGTAAGCGATCCAGCTAAAAAGGACATGGCCTCTGGGTACATGCAGGCCATGCATGGTTTGTGCGTCAAATGCCACGAAGAGGAAAAAGACTCTCTTGCCGAGCCGTATGATGATTTCAGCAGATGCACGACGTGCCACCGTGATCTGCCTCCCCTGACAGATGATGCATGGGAGAAAGCTCTGTAATATATTATAATAGGAGGGGACTGGAGATGACGCGACATGGGAAAGAAAATAATGCTGATTGATGATGAGGAGGATGTGCTTGAATTTCTGAAAACGGCGCTGGAAGACAATGGATATTCTCCCCTTATTGCCGGAAATGCGAATGACGGGCTGAGCATAATCAGGGAACAGATGCCGGATCTTGTGTGCCTAGACATTCTAATGCCGGGGGAATCCGGGATCTCTCTTTTTCAGAAGCTCAGAGTCGATCCCGATCTTAAAAAAATCCCCGTAATCCTGAACAGCGGGCTCAGTTTTTCGAGGGATCTCAAACACATCGACTACCTGAAGCTTGAGGATGGCAGAACAATCCCGAAACCCGATGGTTTTATCGAGAAACCCGTAAACATAGAAAAGTTCGTAGATCTGGTCAGGGAGCTGACTTCATGATGGGAAACATAGGCTAAATGGATCTGAAAAAAGGCGACATTCCCGCTGAAGTCAGAAGCTGGATGGGAAAGCAGCTGTTCGAGCAGGTTCCAAACAACATCGTTGTCATAGACCGGGATTTCAAAGTCGTCATCGCTAACGATAATTTCAAGACAGTTTTCGGGGATCCTGATGGAAGATACTGCTTCGAGGTCTACAAGGGCAGGAAATCGGTCTGTGAAAAATGCATGGCTGCAAGGACATTCGAAGACGGCAAGGTGCGCGTAACGGATGAGGTGGGCATAGACAAAAGCGGAAAACCCGCCCATTACGTTGTTCACAACGCCCCCGTATTCAATGTATCAGGTGAAGTCGCCTATGTAATAGAAATGTCTTATGACGTAACGGAAACGCGGTCGCTTCAGAAAGAATACAATATACTGTTTGAACGTGTTCCATGCTACGTGTCCGTAATAAACCGGGACCTGAAGATAGTCAGAGCCAACGAACTTTTACGCAGGACTTTCGGAGAGACAACGGGCGAGTACTGTTACGAAGTTTACAAGGACAGGACCGAACGCTGCACGGACTGCCCGGCGATGAAGACTTTTGCCGACGGTCGAAGTTACAGCTCAAGGCATACGGGAGTGAACAAAAACGGAGAGACCACGCATTATGTGGTCTCAACGGCGCCGCTGTCGAGGAGCGGTGGAGAATTCAGTCATGTAATCGAGATGTCCGTAGACGTCACCGACGTTCACAGGCTTTCCGAGGAGCTTGAAAAGGAAGAAAGGTTTCGCAGGATACTCATAGACAATACACTGGATGCCCTCATCGCCGTGGACGAGACTGGAAAGGTCAATATTTTCAACCATGCCGCTGAGCGCCTGTTCAAAGTGTCAAGAGACGATGTCATAGGCAAATCGAGAGGAAGAAGATTCGCTCCCAGGGAATTTCTCGATGCAATGGGCGAAGGCGGCAGTTCACTTTCCCTGCCTGAGACGACCATAAAGGACAGCGAAGGCGAAACCATACCCGTACGCTTCACCGGGGCCGTTCTCAGGGACCGGGATGCCGTAATCGGAGGAGCTGCATTTTTCCAGGATCTCAGACAGATAAAGCAGCTCGAAAAAGACAAGCTTGACAACGAAAGACTGGCCGCAGTCGGCCAGACCGTGGCGCAGCTGGCCCACGGCATCAAGAATATCCTTACCGGCCTTCAGGGCGGAATGTACGTTATTAAATCGGGGCAGAAATCGGGTTCAACGGAAAAAACCGAGAAGGGCTGGAAGATGCTCGACAGGAATGTCGAGAGGATAACGGACCTCGTCAAGGGTTTCCTGAGTTTCTCCAAAGGACATACTCCGGAAGTACAGTCCGTAGATCCCGTCAGCATTGCCTCGGAAGTTTTCAACCTCTACCAGGACGCGGCTGCTCAGCAGAATGTCACTCTCAGGTTTCAGGCTCAGGATGATATTGCCGATGCATACATGGATTCGGAGGACATCCATACCTGTCTTGCCAATCTGATCTCCAATGCCATCGACGCGTGCCAGACGTCCGAAAGCGATTCGTGTACGGTTACGCTCAGCGTCCAGGAAAGGGACGGGACCATTATTTACGAAGTGGTGGACACCGGCTGTGGCATGGAATATGACATCAAGAACAAAGTCTTTACCACATTTTTTACGACCAAGGGCCTGGGAGGGACAGGCTTGGGGCTCATGGTAACGAGAAAAATAGTACAGGAACACGGAGGAAGGATCACTGTGGATTCGGTCCCGGGAGAAGGATCTTCATTCAGGATCGAGTTTAAGCGTGAGCGACTTCCTCAACCTGAAGGACAGCAGAAAGGGGAGGGCTGAACAATGGCGAAACCCGAGGAAAAGACGATTCTCATCGTGGATGACGAGGAGGATGTACGCGACTATCTATCAACCGTTCTCGAGGATGCGGGATACAATGTGGTTACGGCCGTGGATGGAAATGACGCGATTGAGAAACTCAAGCAGAAAGTGCCCGATTTCATAAGCCTTGACCTGGTCATGCCGGGGAAAAGCGGAATCAAGTTTCTTTATGAAATGAGACACAATCCTGACTGGGCCGGCATACCCTTCGTCATTGTTACGGCCCATGCTCACGATGACCTCGGAAAAGAAGATCTTGATGACATTCTTTCAGGCAAAACATTCTCCGGCCCGAGCGTGTATCTTGAAAAGCCCGTGAAACCGGAGCAGTATGTTAAGTTCATCAGCGAAAGGCTGGGAGTTGATATTGAATCGGAAGAGGGTGGACAGGATGAGGCCGAACTGCGCGATCAACTGGAACAGATGCTCAGGGGAGCGGACAGTGATGCACTTGAGAAGGCCATCAGGGCCCTTAAAAATAAAAAATAAGGTCTGAATGGAATGGAGGCAAGGCATGAGCCGGAAGATTCTCGTAGTGGATGATGAAGCCGACGTTGTCGAGTATCTCAAAACACTTCTGGAAGACAACGGTTACGATGTTAGCACGGCTTCCAACGGCAACGAGGCACTGGACAGAATAAAGAGCGACCGGCCTGATCTCGTCCTGCTGGATCTTCAGATGCCGGGGGAAACGGGGACTGGATTCTACAGAAAGATGCATAACAGTGATGAATTGAAAGACATCCCCGTGATAGTGGCCAGCGGCCTTGCCGGAAGAAACGTGGCAGTGAGCAGGTCCGTTCCGGTACTGGACAAACCCCTGGATGCCGGGCAGGTTCTTGCGGAAGTAGAAAAGCTGATCGGCAAATAGATATTTTTTCGGAATAGGAATCAGAAGTGCCAGCCCTGGAAGCAGCCTGAGTCCGGCTGCAGATCCTGCCTCCCGCAAGTATTCAATTGCACCTCATTATGGACATTGCGAACCTTCCATGAAATAGTATTTCTCATGCTGAATGGTGTGAACAGGCATGTTCTGATTATTATTGTTCCGGTACTGTTTCTTGCGGCATGTCCAAACGGAAAACCCGGCAGGGAGAAGACGGGTCAGGCTGCAAAATCCGGCGTCGGCGTGACTGTTGATTTCAACGAGCACCGTGCTTTCGAACATGTAAAAAACATAGTCAATATCAATCCCAGATATCCCGGAACCCCCGGAATCGAAGCTGTAAGGAAATACATCGAGAAAGAACTGGCCTCTCACGCCCTCAAGCCGGCCAGGGACAGCTTTACGGCCAAAACTCCGCATTCCGCGTTTCCTGAGGTGCAGATGGCGAACATAACCGCGGACATCAGGGGAGAGACAGACGACATAGTCATAATTGGCAGCCATTACGATGCAAAGATGCTTCGGAACGTGGATTTCCAGGGGGCGAACGACAGCGGTTCCAGCACGGGCCTTGTCCTGGAACTTGCTGATGTTTTCGTAAAACGTCCTGCGTATCACACGGTAAGGCTGGCCTTTTTTGACGGTGAGGAATCGTTCGGCGAATGGTCCGACAGGGACGGGCTTTACGGATCCAAGCATTATGCCGCCATGCTGAAGCGAACGGGAGAATACGCAAAGGTGTCGGCCGTAATTATCGTAGACATGATTGGAGACGTACGCCTCAGGATACCGAGAGATCATCTGTCGACAAAATGGCTGGTGGATCATATCTGGAAAACGGCCGCCGGCCTCGGTTACAGCCACGTTTTCGTGAACGATTACCATGGAATCGAAGATGATCACGTGCCGTTCAGGAAAATAGGCATAAGCGCTGTAGACATAATCGATATGAATTACGGTCCCGGCTGGACCAGCAATGCATTCTGGCACACGGCATACGATAACATGATCAATATCTCTGAACAGAGCATGGGCATAGTGGGCAGGACAGTGGCCCGGTCGGTCTACACTCTGAAGAAAACGACAGGAAACGGACGTAAATGACAAAGTCGCTTGATTCTAATGAACACATAGGGCTTGCATCCTGGAGTCCGGACGGCCGGCTGATAGCCTATGAAAAATCAGAAAATGAAATCTGGGTAACAGGACCGGCGCTTGATCCTCCACCGGCGAAGCTGGTCTCCGATGGCCGGCACCCGTCGTGGATAGACTACGAAACGGTTGTATTCGAGTCATCCGGTGAAATCGTTTCGATTGACGTGAATACGGCTTCAAGGTCCGTACAGGTTTCCAGAAAGGATATGTCACAGGGGACCGTGAAGAGCAGGCCGGTTGCTCATCCGGAGACTGCCAGATTCCTTTTCTGCTGCCATGCCATGTTCGACAGGGAGAGCCAGGCCAACAACGCATACGATTACCGCCACTTTCTCGCGATTCGGGACATCGGCAGGAAGAAGAACATCATGACCCGCCAGCAGTGGTACGGGGGAACGTCCGTATGGTTTCCCGAAGGAGAGCGAATAGCCCATTTTGAGTTTGATTCTACCGGAGGAGCCCGCGTTCACGTACTTACGGCCGAAGGCGGGGAAGAGGCATTCATGGGGGGACACTATCCTTCGGTTTCCCCGTCCGGCCTCGAAATCGCAGCCCGCCCCAGGGGAGGTGGAGGCCTTCTGGTGTACCGTCAGAAAGACGGCACGTGGGATACGGACAATCTGGAATCAATAGTTCTCAGACTGCCGGAGGCTTCGGGCAGACTCAGCGCCAACCATCCATGGTGGATTGACAAACGAACCATCGTAATCGAAGAAGGTAAGAAGATTTACAGGCTTGATGTCCGTTCGGAAAATGCACAGACGCTTCTGGAGTTGCCTGAACTTGCAGACAGGGGAGTGCCCACAATGTGGCCGTCTCCGGACGGCAGGCTGCTGCTCTTCATAGGGGAATCAGAGGACGAAGTTTCACTGGAAGTGATTGAATACCCGGCCTGATACCTGAAAAGCTCTTGCTTTCCCAGGAAGCACTTCAGCCAGTCTGGGTCAGAAGCTTTTCGATAAGCTTCTGACTGTAGCTCGTAAGATGGGTGAAGACCACGCCCATTCCGGCCGGATCTTCTTCTACCCTGACAACCTTGCCCGTACCCTCGATGGACTCTATGTCATCCATGATTACGGTGAAGCGCAGGTTTACGGTAGTACCCACGGGCAGGGGGGTTTTCGAGCGGATGAACACGCCTGTCCTTGAGATATTGGTCACGTATTCATTGATAAAGGCATCAAAGCTCTCGAACTCCTTGTTGATTGTTATTCGATCTTCTCTTCTTTGATCCTTGTCGTTCATTTCCCATCCTTCCGATCTGAATGCCCCCGGGTTCCTATTTCGAACTGTTCAAAATGAAATCCTTTTACGGGTTCTATTTTTATTTCCAAATTCATCGATGATGCAACTTTTTTAAGGGAGGAAGATTCTTCGTTTTTGAAAATCGAGGCAACGTCCGGATGCACGGAGATTATCACCTTCTTCCCTCCGGATAGCCTGTGGTATTCCCGCCGCAGCTCCCTGAGGATTTCATATGCCACGCTCGTTCCCGACAGAATCTGACCTGTACCGTCACAGTAGAAGCACGGCTGGTTCATTGTCCGCCCCAGGCTTTCCCTCGTCCGCTTCCGCGTCATTTCCACCAGCCCCAGTTCAGAGATACGCATGGCCGTCGTCTTGGCCCTGTCACGCTCAAGCTCTTCCTTGAGAGCCTTGTACACCCTGTCCCTATTTGACGGCCTGTCCATGTCGATGAAGTCGACCACGATGAGGCCGCCGAGATTCCTGAAACGGAGCTGATAGGCGATTTCCCGTACTGCCTCAAGGTTTGTTTTGGTAATGGTTTCTTCCAGATCCTTTCCGCCGGTGAATTTTCCGGTGTTTACGTCTATGGCTGTGAGGGCTTCAGCCTGATCGATCACGAGAAATCCCCCCGATGGAAGGGGCACGCGCCTTCCGAGCGCTCTGGTTATTTCGTCCTCTATGCCGAATGCGTCGAATATGGGTTCTCTGCCCTGATAAAACTCGACATCGTCCGTTCTTGATGGAGCGAACCTGTTTATAAATTTATTCAGACGCCCGTGCTGTTCTTTATCGTCTACGATTATCTTTGCTATGTCGCTGTTGAAGGAATCCCTTGCCGCCCTGAGCACGAGGTCGGGTTCCTCGTAGAGCAGTGAGACTTTCGAGGTTTTTTCATGGTTTCGAAGAATTTCCTCCCACTGTCCCTCGAGAAAACGGGCATCAGCCTGAAGGTCCTTCCGGGACGCACCGTCTGCAGCCGTACGCGTAATGATGCCGCCGATTGCGGGCTTGATCTCTTTCATGATCTCCCTGAGCCTGGCACGTTCGTCAGGATCCGAAATACGCTTTGATATGCCTATCTGCTTCTGCGTCGGCATGTATACGAGATAGCGCCCGGCAAGTGAAATGTGCGAGGTAACTCTTGCACCCTTTGTGCCCAGTGGGCCCTTGGCTACCTGAACTATTATGTTCTGTCCCTCCTTGAGAACATCCCGGATCGGCGTTGAGGAATGGATTCTCCTCGGAGGCCTGGTTTCGGTATGATCCTGGGCATCAGGCACAAGCATGTCGAAGTCATCGGGCCGGATGATGTCTGCAACGGCAAGGAATGCAGCGCGTTCGATGCCTACGTCGATGAAGGCGGCCTGCATTCCTGAGATTACGCGGCTCACTTTTCCATGATAGACGTTGCCGACCATGCTTCTTTCGCGTTTTCTTTCAACGTTGAGTTCGACGATCATTCCCCCCTCTATGAGGGCGAGTCTGGTCTCGCCAACATCGACGTTTACTACAATGTGATCAGATGCCATGTTATCAACGCACGTAAATTGGTGAACCCGAAATCCAGTTGCATATCAAATGTCCAATGAGTACGGTGGCTGCAAAAGGCGCCACTACCCTTATTCTGCTTTTTGATACCTCTGCATCGGGCACAGCGAGTACGCTTGCGGATGCAAAGGTGTAATAATAAACGCTCATACCGATGCCGATGAGAAGCAGGAGCCAGTCAGAACACGGCACGGGCATAAAGAGCAGCACGGAAAATGCCCACACCGGTGCAGCCAGAGCACCGGCCGTAATAACACTCTGGCCGGCGGGAAGGCTGTCTGAGGAGGAATTCCTGATTCGTGCTCCTTCCCGCCTGATTGAATAAAAGAGCACGACATAGGCAAGCGTGTGAACCAGCAGATGGAGAAGAAACTGTCCTAGCCCCATTCTGAAGCCCTGCCTGATCGAGAACCTTATTCCGGGACCAAGCGGAGCCAGCAGTAATCCCAGCGTGCAGAATGGATGCACTGCAGAAAAGGGTGGAGGATTCAGGGCTGCAATATGATTCCATGCGTCCTGAGGGTCGGAAACCAGCCTTTTGTAGATACTGAGCATTCAGGCACTCACACTTTCTGCAAACCAGCCTGTCTGTAGGAGCCTCATGGTTGGAATGTTGTGCGTACTTATCACTGTTTACAAGCCCAGGGAATATGTTTCCTGTATCAGGAATCTGAATTCAACACTGTCAAGTCCGCGGGCAACGGAACGGAAAGTGCGCACTCTGATTATGCTGATCAGCGCGTCTGTGCCTGCGGGGTTTTCCGGAATCATCGCAGTAATCTCTCCCGGCACCGTAAAATCACCGTCATCGTTCACCCTGCATTCCACATGATAGGGAATATCAAACATATTCCATGATATTTCAATAATTGCTTCTCCTGCGGAGTCCTCTTCGGGAGAATCCCATTTCACTTCCAGGACTTCTCCCTGTGAAATCATGAGACTTTCGACCATGTCTGGATCGACATCGCCGATTGAGCTGATCGAAAGATCCCCTGGCGACCGGCCCACGAGTACGAATGGATCAACGTCGCCACTGCCGTAGGTGCGCAGTTCGAAGCGATGGGAGGGGTTGAAGGAAAAGCCCTGTGTCTCGTCACCTGCATAGATAACGCCCGTAATAAGGTTCATCAGATCAGGAAAGTTGCGTGCCGGCAGAAGCTGTTTTCTGGATCCGAAACGCACCGTGATGTTGCCGACATCGATCAGTTCCACCTGCCTCGTAAGTTCAAGCGGATCCTGCGAAGACGAAAGCAGGTCGGGCAGTGCATGGGAGCATGTGTCGAGCTCCACATCATAGGGAATATCTTCACCAATAATCTCTGCAACCTCTACCGTGCCGAGGCCCTCGTAGCGTACAAAGTGTCCGGCTACCTCGAAACGCTCTGTCCTGTTCTCTGGGCCGTCTCCCGGCTGGCGGCTCAGTCTGGCCGTAATAAGGCCCATTTTGCCCTGTTCAGGGGAATAATCCTCTTCATCCTCGAAATCGCACGCTGCCAGTGCCATAAAGATAACGAGATTCACGAGAAGGAGTTCTGTTTTAATGTTTATTGTCATATCAATTCAATCTGCCTCAAGGATTATAGTAATACTTTGAGGCGCGTGCAAATTCCGTAAACCGGATGTTTTCAGCTATTTCCGACCGCGGAATCGGCAGTCCAGAGTAACCGGATTCAGCCGTTTCTCCTGAACCATGCGGCAGTTTCTTCAAGTCCCTTTTTCATGTCTGTGCCGGGAACAAACCTCAGCAGGTCTTTTGCCAGGCTGACATCGGCGACGGACCTGAAGATGTCTCCGGGTCTTGGATCCTCGTGCAGAGGCTTAAGGCCCGGATTTATGACATCGGACAGCATCAGTGCGAGATCCAGAACGCTGGTTTCATGGCCCAGGCCTATGTTGATTACGTCTCCGGCAGCATGTTCAGACTCCATTGCAAGGACGTTTGCCGTGGCAACGTCATGAACAAAAACAAAATCCCTTGTCTGTTTTCCGTCACCGAATATTATTGGGCGCTTTCCATCGAGAAGCCTGTGTATGAAATTCGGAATCACCGGCGCATACTGGCTTGAAGGATCCTGCCTTGGGCCGAACACGTTGAAATACCTCAAAGACACTGTCTTCATGCCGTAAGCTCCGGCATAAATACGAAGGTACCACTCTCCGGAGAGTTTGCTCATGGCATACGGCGACATGGGACGCGGAGGATGCGTCTCGCTCTTGGGCAGTCCGGGTGCGTCCCCGTAAACGGCTGCCGAGGAAGAGAGCACGACACGTTCGACGCCGGCTTTTCTTGCCGCTTCCAGGACGTTGATGGTGCCTCCTGTATTGATCCGCTCACACTCGGCGGGATTTTGCATTGATGCCGGTACACTGATGAATGCGGCAAGATGAAACACGCCGCTTACGCCTCTGACACACTTTTCAACGGTTGTTTCATCGGTGACGTCACCGCGTACAAACTGAACTTTTCCACCAGCGGCGGACACGTTTTTTTCGTTTCCCGTTGACAGGTTGTCCAGGATTACGGCTTCATGCCCCTGTCGGGTCAGGGCCCGGGCAACGTGAGAACCGATGAATCCTGCACCTCCGGTTACCAGGTATCTGGACATGGCAATTCTCTTTCCTTCAGATGTTCCATTTATTGTTCTTATCAGCTTACCTGGATAGCGCCAAGTCAACATGATGTACAACCCGCGCTTGCCATTGAAGGTGTCGATGACCTATTTTGGTAAATGGCCGGGTTGCTGCGGGTAAGTGAATAAATGTGTTTTGAAAACATATTCTATCTGGAGTACATAGCCTTCGCGCTTTTCATCATCGGCGTGCCCGTACTCCTTTTCTTGAAAAAGCCAAGGCGCATTATCAGATACGTTGTTCTCGTGTGTGCTCTTGTGCTTTTCGGATTTCTGCAATGGGCCTGTCCACGGCCGGCCGGGGCATTGGAGCTCGTTTTTTACGGCCCCTGGGATACCGCAACCAGACTTCCCTTAATTATCAAGCTGGGGCTCGTAATCGCGGGTGCATTTTTCTTTGGAAGATATTACTGCGGCTGGATTTGCCCCAAGGGAGCTGTTCAGGAACTTCTTTACAGACCACGAACTGCCCTGAATGTCCCGAAAAAGATAGATCGGCCGCTGAGGTATGTAAAATATGTAGTGCTGATAGCGACAATACTTGTGCCCGTTGCGTTCGATACAAGATTCATGAAACATTTCGGTCCGTTCCGGGTTTTGTTCAACCTCGGCGGACCTGCATATCTGGTGATCTTCCTGTTCATTATTCTTCTGGCTTCCATTTTTGTGGGGCGTCCTTTCTGCCGGTATTTCTGTCCCACGGGGGCGTTGCTCGGTATTATCCAGCGTTTTGCATCGCTGCTGAAAGTCCGCGTTGTCAACAGGGCGGGGTGCACGGGCTGCGAAAGCGCGCAGAAGGTATGTCAGACCGGGGCGATTTCCTGCAGAAGCGGGGACGATAAAGGCTCAACGAATATTGATCATGCCGAGTGCGTCGAATGTATGGAATGCGTGGATGATTGCAACAACTCGGTGATTGATTATTCTGTAAAGAGAAAGGAAGCGGACTGAACGGATGCCTTTTTTAAAAAATTTATCAATAGCCGTGATCGTGCTGGTGACGGCGCTGATATCCGTTCCTTCTAATGCCTGCGAGATAACCTTCAAGCCTCCTGTTCTGAAAGGGAAACTCGGGCAGACCGTAAAGGTCACGGCCGTTGTATGGTGGGAACACAGGCGCTGCGAGCTCGGTAAAGACGACGTAGACATAGAAGTCAGGGGTGGAAAGCTCGTAAAACAGAGCGGGTGGGAAAAAGTCGACAGGGGGGTTTACGAAAACGACCTTCAGATAAAGCTCGAAAGGAAAGGGACCGTTGAACTTGACGTTCACCGGCGCTGCAGGAAAAAAGGCCTGAGCATAGGTATTCTTAAAATAAAGGTGGAATGATTACTCCTGATCCAGCCAGCCTATGAAGCCGTCGGCCTCTTCACGGACGGAATGCAGGATTTTTTCTACCCTGGACAGTTTCTGTGATAACCCCCCGTCATCATCCGACTTCTGCCTGAGTTTAAGCTTTGCCCCCGCTATCGTGTATTTCTCGTCATACAACAGTCCCTTGATCCTGATTATGGTTTCAACATCTTTCCTCCGGTAAAGGCGCTGCCTTGAGTTCGACTTCTGTGGTTTGATGCAGTCGAATTCTTCTTCCCAGTACCTGAGCACGTAAGGTTTGACGCCCGTTATGGAGCTTACTTCTCCAATTTTAAAAAAAAGCTTGTCCGGAAGGCTGACAGGATCTGCCACTGTCTGATGTCCATATTCTTCAGATTAAGGAATCTGAATAAATCACCTTTTATTCAAAGCCGCTTTCAGAATCTGGCTGGGTTTGAAGCTCAGGACCGAGCGCCTCGATATCGTTATCGGATTGCCCGTCTGCGGATTCCGGCCTATGCGCTCTTTTTTCTGTCTTACCACGAAGTTACCGAATCCGGATATCTTGATCTTCTCTCCCCTGCTCAGCGTTCCCTTCATGGTGCTGAAAACGGCTTCAACAAGCTTCGCCGACTCCTTTTTGGTTACGCCTCCGACCTTGTTGTAGATTACATCAATAATGTCGGCTTTGGTCATCCCCTTCCTCCTTTTCAAGAATAATGAACAGGTTATATTGAAACAAAACAAACGATTAATGGCAAGACTGTTTCTTTTATCCGGTGTCGATTCCGGATATGATACAATATCGGGAGAAAAGGAGTAATTCCGGGCGAACCGGGCATGATCATGAAAACAGACCTTGTCAGATGGATAACGATACTGTTTTTTGCCGCCGTGGGCTCCTGTACAGGCGGGGGACTGCCCGAAACGGATATTGATGATTTTCCCCATGCTGATGCGGGCGGGAAAGGGCCCGAAATCGATTCCGGCCTCCCGGACGGTTCGCTGGGAGTGGGGATGCCGTGTACCAAGGAAACGAGAAAGAGCGACTGCAGCCGGATAAAGAATCCCGTTTGTCTGGAAAATTTCTTTAACGGAGTCCTGGTGTATCCCGGAGGGTACTGTTCTCTGGAGGGATGCCTGGACGATGATTGCGGTGTTGACGCCCGGTGTGTTGAAATCTGGGTTACGAGCTACTGCATGAAGACGTGCAGGACAAACCGGGACTGCAGGCCCGAAGGCTATGAATGCAAGGAACTGAATGAGCTTGTGGCGATTGATGCCGGCCAGGTTCCCGAAGGCGGTTTCTGTCTGCCCGAGGGCATACACCTTCTCGACGCTTCACTGAAATAGATCATATCACTTACAGCGCCTGGCGATGATGTCGTAGTCGTCCGTATCTTCTACTTCGGCCCGGATGATGTCTCCTGCTTCGAGATCCCCTGCATCGGCCAGATGAGTTACTCCGTCAACATCCGGGGCCTGTCCCGCATGGCGCGCCTGCATCAGATATGGGGCGTCGTGATCAGGCCCTTCCAGCAGAACCTCCAGTATCCTGCCGCGCAGGCGCTTGTTGGCATCTGCCTGCTGTCTGCGGCCCAGGGAGCGGATCTTTCGAAATCTGTTGTATGAAGAAGTCCTGGAAGGCTCGGTCCACCCGGCCGCATCAGTGCCCTCCTCGGGCGAGAACCTGAAAACGCCCAGCCTTTCGAAGCGGGCCCAGTTGAGGAATTTCATCATATTCTCAAAGGCCGCGTCATCTTCTCCGGGGTGACCGACAAGGACTGTTGTACGAAGCGTTATGCCTTGTACATTCTTCCTCAGAGTTTCGACCACCTCGTACATAGTCTCCGGACCGTATCCCCGCCGCATTTTTTTAAGAACACCGGCATCGGCATGCTGAACCGGTATGTCCAGATATGGAACGACAGGAGGTCCTTCCTGCAGAAGTCTGACAAGGTCGGGATTAACGGATGTGGGGTAGACATAGAGAAGACGGAGCCATCGAAGATGCGGGATGCTGCGCATACTGTCGACAAGTCTTACCAGCCCGTTTTTAATGCCCAGGTCACGGCCGTAGTCTGCCGTGTCCTGAGCAACCAGGCAGATTTCCCTGCTTCCTTTTTCCACAAGTATTCGTGCCTCTTCGAGTAGTATTTCCGGCCGCTTGCTGACAGCGGGGCCCTTGAGAAGGGGTATGATGCAGAACGAGCACTTCCTGGAACAGCCGTCGCCGATTTTCAGATATGAAACAGGGCCTGATGGCTCCCTGATGCTGATGTCTGAGGGAATCCAGCTGCCGGGAGAGCCTACCTGAATCCGTTTTCCACCGCCCCGGATGAGAGCGGCTGCGAGATCCGGGTTGCCGGTACCTGTGAAAGCGTCCACTTCAGGCAGTTTTTCTGCAAGATCAGCTGAGTACCGCTGTGAAAGGCATCCTGTAACAATGATTTTTTTTATCACGCCCTTTTCTTTCAGGCTTGCTGCATCGAGAATCGTGCTTATTGATTCCTCTGATGCGGCCTGTATGAAAGTACACGTATTTATTATTACGATATCAGCCAACTCCGGACTGCTTACGGGCTGGTAACCGAGCGAACGCACCAGCCCCAGCAGGTATTCACTGTCCACCGTATTCTTTACACAGCCGAGGGAAATTATGCATACGGCCGCATTTTTCTCATGATCCCTTTCAATGGGCATTTTCCGGATGAACCTCTTTTTGCCCGTCTTCGTGCAGAAACAGCTGCTTTTTCAGAAGATTCTCGATCTCGAGGGCGCGCTTTTTCCATTCAGCTTTCTCGGGCTCAAGACGAGAAAGTGCCCTGAAAAGCTGCAGGGCTCTTTTGTAATCTTTTTGATTTACGGCAAGACGGACTTCCATGGACAGTATTTTGTGATTATGAGGATCGTTCAGAGACGCCGTTCGCAGCGTGTTCATGGCAGCGGAGTAATCACCCATTTTTCTTTCGAGAACAGCCCTGGCAACAAGGGCGTCCACTCTTTGTTTCTGGCTGCGGGCTGAAATCTCCAGCTGTTTAATCGTTTCCAGTGCTTCCCGCTTTCGCCCCGCTGTCGCGAGAACATCCGCCAGCTCCTTTACAATGCGACTTATTGTCCCGAACTTCTTTACAGCCCGTCTACCGGTGTCAACAGCCTCCTGTGTTTTTCCATCCTTGTTAAGCGCTTTCATGAGATAGAGATCGCCATGAAAATCCGTTGGGTCCGCCTCTTGGAGTCTTAAAGCCGTTTTCCGGGCTTTTTCATAATCTCCCGACTTCATCATTCTTTCTGCCGATCTCTTCAGGTATCCGGGATGCTCCGGGCTCATCCTGGAAATATCCGCATCCGTCTTTTCTGCTTCTTCGAAAAGGCCCATTTTCTGCAGTTCCCGGGCGATGAGGTCAAGGAACAGGACGGGCGAATCAGTGTAAGCGGGAAATTCCCGAAGGAGGTCGTACTGCGGCCAGAGTTTCACTATTTCCACCGCCACCCTGCGATCCCATCCTCCTGAGCTGACGGCCGCGCGGCTGTATTCCAGCAGCGCCTGGGATCGCCGGCCCATGCCGGCGAGCGTCCTGGCCGCGTAAAGATGGGCCTGTCCGGAACGGGGGTTGAGTTCGAGCGCCCGGTTTATCCATGCAAGAGGTTTTCCGCCTCCGGCGTATTCACTCATGCCGGCTAGAAGAGGAACATAATAATCCGCGGGGTGTCTTTTTATGACGGGTTCGATTTTTTCCGGAGCGAATGGTTCAACTTCTCCCTGAGCGTACGCACTGAAAAGCCTGTGCGTTTCTTTCTCGAGGTTGTATTCAAGGGCGTAATAAAGCGTTATGAGAATGAGGACAGCGGTCATGGATGTCAGGACATATGCTCTGACGCCCTTGATGTGAAACGAAAACCGGCTGCTTTTTGATTTTTTTGAAATAGACGTGCACATTCCCAGCACGGCTGCGGCGATAATGAATACACCAGCGATATCCAGGTTGAAATCCGTGATGTTGTGCAGTCCGCTTGCGGCAAGGGCCGCGATTACTCCGGCCTTGAGCGCTCCGGAAGGACCTCGAAAAAAGCTTCTTAGTACGGGCAGTGCGAGAAGAACGAGTACGGCGGTGCCTATGGGTATGCCAAGTTCGATAAGGGCCTGTACGGGCATTGATTCAACCGAAGTGAATGATACGCCGGCTGCAGGAAGAATGTCCGACTTGTGGGGGAAAACCATCCAGAATGTTCCCATGCCGCTGCCGGTCCATGGAAAAGAGGGGATGAGGGAAGCGCCTTCGAGCCAGAGATTAATCTTGGAAAGATTGCCTTCGGCATATTCGGCAACCACCTGTTCCTGCGCGACGTAGAAACCGGATGCAATAATAAAGACAATGCCTGCGGGCACCCATGCAAACCTGAGCCATGATGATGTGCCTGTCCTTTTACGCAGAAGCAGTCCCGCAAATATTATCTGTCCCGCAATGAATGCGGCTATTCCGCCGCGGGAAAGGGTAAGAAACATGGCCGCGCTCATGAGTCCGGCCAGCGCCAGCCATACGAGTCGTCTTGATGTTCTGTCTTCTTCAAGACCGAGCCCGACGGTGACCGGGATTGTAAGGTTCAGGGCGCCGGCCAGGTGATTCGGATTAACAAAAGGAGCGAAAACGGGGACGACCGAAGAGAACAGGGGTTTGTAGAAACCGAATATCCTGGACAGGCCGCTGAGTTGATGAAACAGCATTACAATGGCGATTGCACTCCCGCTGACGGCTGTCAGGCAGGCAATGAAGCTTCTGCCCCTTTTCTTCCTGAAGTGAACCACGGACGCGTAAACGGAAAGGCATATGAAAATCTTGAGTATCTGTACTGCTGTTTCGGGAGGATCAAGGCTTATGGACATCCATGATTGAAGTTCTGCTGCTCCCAGTGGCCTGATCGCGCCCTCCCATACTGCATGGGCACCGGGTGAGATCAGCCTGAGAAGGTCTGACGGCAGTGGAATGACTGTCAGAAACCCCCAGAGCGCAGTACAGGCGAAAACGAGCATCAGAGGGTCAACATGCAGGCCCCAGGCCCTTCCGACCTTTCTGACAACGAGTATGTCCATTACCAGGGCGCCGACAGCAAGAATACCGAGCGTTTCGTAATGAACACCGCCGATGGCCAGAGGCGCGCCTATTATGAAGAGGCCCATCAGGCAGGACAGCATTTTCTCCTTGAGTCTGAAGGGCTCGGTATTAGTCAACACGATTCTCCATAAATGATCGGGTTCTGCACATTATCGGCCTCAAGGCTGAAAAAAGGAAGAAATAATTTATTCCGGAATCAGGTTTAAAAACCGCATTATCAGGAATCATTATTGATTTTACGCCAGCGGTGCTGTTTGATGTAAGCTGTAGTCAGGAAAACTGCATATTGAGAGATTCTTGAAATGGACATGGCGCTGCTTGAAGAAGTTATCAAAGAAAAAATCGCGCCCCTTGTTGCCGTGGACGGAGGAAGCGTGGAACTTGTGAAAGTGCGCGATGACGGAACAGTGCTTCTGCATCTCGGGGGTGCGTGTTCGGGCTGTCCCGGCCTGGAATACACCCTGAACATGGTGATACTTCCCATCCTTAAAGATGAAGTGGCCGGAGTCAAAGCGGTGGAATCAGTCCCTTTTATTCCCGAACGCTGAGCGGGAGCTGATCCATTCTCCAGACAAGACCTCTGCGGCGGGCAAAAACGAATTTTTCCTGATCCTCTTCAGACATGGCGAGAAACCTGTCCACGATGCTGAGCACGGCGTCAGGCCCGCCGGAAAGATCTCCCTCGATTTCCATAAGCAGGTTCCAGTCGTGATCCGATACAACATAGCCCTGCATGTCAGTCAGTCCGGCAAGCATGTCGCGTATTTCCTTTATGACTTCACGCTCGCTGAGCGGTTCAAACTCTCCACTGTTGAACATCTCTTCGAGCGGACTTGATGGAATAATCACGAGGCTCCTTATCCGTATGTGATGGGGATTGACAAGGCGCAGCACGCGCGCGGTTTCGGCGGCATGCTCACGGGAATATTTTCTTCCGCCCAGGCCGGGCATCACATAGCAGCACACCTCAAAACCCGCTTCCATGACCTTGCGGCCGGCATCCACGTGCGTCTGTGATGTCGCGCCTTTTCTGACTAATTCAAGAACACTGTCGCTGCCGCTTTCGATACCCATATGGATCCGGTCTATTCCGGCCTCGTTAAGCTCGGCAAGATCCTCAAGACTCCGTGAAGCCAGGGTCTTTGACCTCGCATACGTGGTAACCCTCTCGATCAGGGGAAGCCGTTTTCTCAGATGACGCACGATCCTTTTCATTCTTTCAGGCCGGATGCACAGACTGTCCGCGTCCTGCAGAAAAACCGTCCTTGAACCCCTGTTCATCCAAAGCGCCACTCTCTTGAATCCCTCGTCCGCATCCATGTAACGGAAAATCTCGTGAAGAAGTTCAGCCGTAACTTCTCCATCAAGTCCCCTTTCTTCCGAGATTCCCCTTATTGTCTCGACGCAGCCGACAATGGAGTCTATGTCGCTGATGACGGCTTCTTCGCTGCGTCTTTCGAATTTTTCTCCCTTGTAAACAGGGCAGAAAGTGCACTTGTTCCACGGGCAGTTCCTCGTGACGCGCAGAAGCAGGCTGAGGGCCTCGCTCGGAGGCCTGATTGGCCCGAGATCAATGTTCGCCTTCAGGTCGGTCATTACTCCACCTCAAGCTGTTTCATGCATCCTGCGAGAATCATGTCCGCCGCTCTCAGCATACAACTTTTGCGATCATCGTCCAGGGGAGGAAGATGAACGAAAAGAGCCTTTGCACCTTTTTTCTTTTTCTGTTCCGACAGGGCCGTGTAATAGACCTCATTGCATATGAACCTGCCGGTGGAACCTTCCGGATCGCTGTCGAACAATGTCTCAACCATTCTGCCGTCCACTTTCAGATCCTTCATATCATCAATTATTTCCTGAATTCTGATATCTGTGAAGAGAATCCTTTCCCCGCCCGGAACAATGCGCTCTCTCGTGCATGACACGTCCGCATTGTCAGGAAACCTCTCGATCCACGCCCTGTCCTGTTCAGACCATGTATCAGGATCCCCGTCCGGCGGCCATTGTGACGGGAAAGTCCTTCTGATGCGCTTCCCCTGTTCCGGCTGGCCCTTGTCATCATGACGCAGGTTGATGGCCGTAAGCTCAAGTTCCGCATCGACAGGGTCAAGTCCTTCCTCCCTGGCTTTTGCGCCCAGGCCGAAGCCGATGAAAAGATCCGGACTCAATTCATTTATTTTACGGCGGACGAGTTCGCCTGCAGCAGCGTATTCCACGGGAAGTGGAAAAAGACGGTGTATTTCAACATCTTCAATTCCGCCGGCTTCTGTATCCAGCCCGATGTTGCGGGCAACATATTCAGAGGGGTTGGGCGGCGTGATCCGTTTTTCGGGCTCAACACCGTTTTTTATCCATGAAGGATGACGCGGATTAAGGGGAAAGGGCCCGAATCCGCTTACGAGTACTCGCACAGAGCGTTCAGTCATATCCCGTCGATTAATCCAGGTTCAGGTTCTTTCTTATTCTAAGGACAGGTTCCCCGGTGTCAGGTGCGAAATCGATTCCCGTGATCCTCTCCAGGGCGTAAATGTACCGGGCTGCAGCTTCCACACGCACCTGTGCGGGAATGTCCGGGACAGGCCCGTCTCCCTTGAAACCTTTCTCAGCCAGCCATTTTCTCACGTATTCCTTGTCGAAGCCCTGCGGGTCCTCGCCCTTTTCATAACGCTCTTCATACGTCTCCTGGAGCCAGAACCTGGATGAGTCAGGCGTGTGAACCTCGTCGATGACGACGATGTCTCCGTCAGGCGTTTTTCCGAACTCGTACTTGGTATCCACGAGTATGACGCCTTTTTCGCTGCAGTGGCGCCTGCCGATATCGAACAGCCGCATGCTCAGGTCTGCCATGCGGTCGAAGTCTTCAGCGCTGACCACGCCCATGTCGAGTATCTCCTGCCTCGAAACCGAAATATCATGCCCGCCTTTGGGGGCCTTGGTGGAAGGCGTAAGAATGGGCTCTGGAAGGGGCTGGTTCTTTTTCATGCCTTCAGGCAGGCTGTGCCCGCAGAATTCTCTTTTTCTCTGGCTGTAATGCGTCCATATGGATGTCGAAGTCACGCCTGTAAGATACGAACGCACGACCATTTCCACAGGGAAGGGCTCGCACTGCTTCGTGGTCATGACATTCGGATCCGGCACTTCAATCATATGATTGGGCACTTCATCAGCGGTCAAGTCGAACCAGAACCGTGCGGCCGTGTTAAGTACCTGTCCCTTGAACGGAATCGTACACAGCACGCGATCAAAGGCTGAGATACGGTCGGTTACGACAATGAAACGTTTCGAATCCGACGAAATGTAATTGTCCCGCACCTTGCCTTCGTATTTTTCCCCGATTCCGAGATCCGTCCGCTCCAGGGTAAGCTCCACCTGTTTTTCAATAATATTTCGATCGATCATTTCTTCTCCTTTAAATTACTGCGAATCACCTTGTGCCGCGGCATTCATACCTCTTTACCAGAACCTGCCCGTTGATCAACAGCGCTTCGAGTAACCCGGGCGGACGCCCGTTTTCCTGTTTTTTTTTCATCTGGCACAACTGATTGAAAATAAAAGGCAATATCCAGTTTTTTCGGTTTACTGCACGCACTGCACGCCGTGCAGTAAGCGTACTGCACGCCAACACCGTACTGATAAATTCATGCCCAAATAGTCATTTTACTGATAAATTATCAGCATTTAAGACATTCTGCTATTAAATTCATACTAAAACAGCAGTTTTTCTATCAATTTCTTATTTCTGTGGAAATATCGGCTACTCCTATGCCCGGCTTATGCATTTATGGTACAGATGTGGGCCGCCCGGCATTTTTTCTTGAAAACCGTCATTTTATAAGTAATATGAGCCGTCCGTACGGGCAGCCTCGCCTGTTCCGTGGTTCTGATGAATCGTGGTTCAGGCTTTAAGAAGGGAGAATTCAACATGTATGCCGTAATTCGAACAGGCGGAAAACAGTACAGGGTAAAAAAGGGCGACCTCCTCAAGGTTGAAAAACTTGAGGGAGACCCGGGCGCCACGCTTCAATTCAGCGACGTTCTCGCCGTGGGTGAGGGCGAGGGCCTTTCGGTAGGGACTCCGGTAATAGTGAATGCTCTTGTGGAAGCCCGTATCACGAGACAGGACAGAGCAAAGAAGATAATCGTCTTCAAGAAGAAGAGGAGAAAAAAATACCGCCGGAAATACGGTCACAGGCAGCCGTTTACGGAAGTTGAAATCCTCGACATCTCGGAATCGGGCAAAAAGACAGTTGCCGCCGCCAAGCCGGCACCTCAGAAGACGCCGGCGGCTGAGAAGCCGGCGGCCAAGAAGCCTGCGGCCAGTAAGCCTGCGGCCAGTAAGCCGGCGGCCAAGAAGCCGGTGGCAAAGAAAACAACTGCCAAGAAAACGACAGCCACAAAAACAACGGCCAGGAAGACGACGGCTGAAAAGACGACGGCTAAAAAAACCACGGCCAAGAAAACGACAGCCACGAAAAAGACGGCCAAAAAGCCCGCGGCAAAGAAATAGAAAGGTGAATCGACATGGCTCATAAAAAGGGACAGGGCAGCTCCAGAAACGGGAGAGACACGATAGGAAAAAGGCGTGGTCCCAAGAGGGCGGACGGACAGTTCGCAAAAGCGGGCAACATACTCGTCCGGCAGCTGGGCACGAAAATTCATCCAGGTGCCAACGTGGGCGTCGGAAAGGATTACACGCTTTATGCTCTGGTGGACGGCGTTGTCCGCTTTGAACGCAAGGGCAAGGACAAAACCAGCGTAAGTGTCTATCCGGGTCAGGATCAGAATTAAGCCCGCCTGATTAAGTCTTCAGATTCCGTTTATTACCTGATTTATTAAAATTCGTCCGAGGGAGGCGGCTTCATCACGAACTGCGGCAGGCGCCCGTATACACTTTCAAAAATTTCGGGATATCTGTCCTTGCCGCCCAGCATGATGCACGTATTCGGCATCTTCTTTCTGGCCAGTTCGCTCATTTTTGCCGCCGTGCGCCTTATGTCCCACTGGGCGTGGGCGTCTTCCCTGAGCCTGGATATGTGATAAAGCTCCCGGGCGTTGATCGTTATCAATACTCTTCTTCTGTGTGCATTTAAAAGAGCATAAGGTGCGGCCGCGGGAAATTCCCGGCCGATTTTTTTGCTCAACCCGGCGGCCCTGTCCGCGGCTTCCTCGATAATGCCGGCGGCTCCGGTTTCAACAGCGGACGGCGGAATCGTAATTCCGAGGCCTGTGTCATAGGGGCCGTGCGTGATGCTGGCCATCCTGTGCCTTTTCAGCTGCCCGAACGCGGCCGCCGAAACAACGAGTTCGTAAGTCAGAGTCACATGCTCGAACTCCCTGAGTGCGGCGTCGAAAAGCTCCATGTGAGAGCACGCTGTCGTAAACAGGCCTCTGAGATCCTCTTCGCCCAGTCTCTGTGCGGCTTCAAGCGCGCCCGTCCAGCTCATTCCCCTGAGGGTTACCAGTATGGCCGCGGCCGTTTTAACATCGGCATTTTCCGTGCATTCGACGAGCCTGACTGATTCGTTATCATGATCATCATCCACATCACCCAGAATCCTGCCCGCGTTTTCTTCCAGTTCGCTGTATGTGGAACTGTCAAAGGGCGAAGCTTCTACAAAGAGCACGAGCGAGGGTGCGATACGGACCGCGGCTTCGTACAGTTCATTCCCCAGATCCCTGATCTCATGAAGCGGATGCGCGGCGAAACGCCGGATCACGAGTTCCAGGTTGCGCGCGTTCAGAGTAAGCCCCAGCTGTCCTTCGGCCGCGAGCGGCATGAGATATCTGGCATCCTCCTTGGCCCAGCCTTCCACTGTTCTGCGCGTCATTTTTTTCTCAAGCAAATCAGGATGACTGCTCCGGCGGAAGTCGAGGAGCTGTGACAGCATTTCCTCGTACTTCATGGCAAGAAAGTCCATGTGCCGCCTGAATTCATCTTCAAGGCTGCTTTTTATGATTTCCTCAGGGACCACGAAATCCCTGCCCAGGGTTATGTATCTCTGGGATTTTTCGGTATACGAGCACAGCCTGTGGGATTCCAGTATCTCAATGGCCAGCCGTGACAGGCCGATAATGTCAAAATTGAAAACCGCGTGTTCTGCAACCGAATGATGGCCCATCTCGAAGATTATGGTCCTGTTGGAGCGCCGCGCTTTTTTTACTTCTTTTACAGCCTGTGCTCTGAGTTCATTCACCGGGCTGGGATCCCTGCTTATGCGAGCATAAGCGGCGGACAGGGGTTCGGGCGTGATATGGGATTCGTCCACTCCCTTTTCGCGCGCCTGTGTTATTACGGATTCATCAAGGTTAAAACCCGAAAGAATTACTTTCATCCCGCTTTCCCCTTATAAAAGAATTATTTCAGTGTGAATTTCCATGCACAGAAGGCATCCGGAGTAATATTTTCCGGCGGACATTCAATGCATTCCGTCTCAATACGCGAATCAATCGTTTTTGCAAAACCGCTGTATTCAACGATTCCCACAGGCTTGCACGGGAAATCGTCCATTCCCTTTCTGCGTCTTGCGGACTGAACCCGGCAGTCGATCATTCTGAATATGAGAGTGTCCGGTTCCGGCCGCTCGCTCTTCTGCCTGTTGAGCCTGGCGTACAGGCGGAAATTGAGTGCCTCATCGAGCGCATCCAGCCCTCCGTTTTTTCCGAGACCGAGCAGTTTCTTGATCCTCTGTGCCTCGATCACGGTGAACTTCTCCCATGCTTCGGCGTCGAGCTGAATCGCATGCTCTATCCCGTGATGCCGTTCCGCTGCCTGGAACCACAGGCCGTCGTGGGCAAGCCAGTTCTTGGCCCAGTTGTCCAGCAGGGTTTCGATCTGCTCGTGGTTCAGATCTGATATTGTACGCACTTTTTTTACAGAAGTTTTTTCTTCAGACGCTTTCATGGCAGACGCTCCAACCTCCAGATAAAGCCTTATCATTATCGGCGACGAACTAAAACCTCTGTTTTCATCCGTTGCAGGGGAGCGTACGGGCGGGCCGGAGCATAATGCTTGTGCGGTCCTGTTTCGATTTGATAGGATTCAACGATTATGCATAACCATTTTTCCAATGTGTCCCTTGGCTGGCGACTGACCCCGGCCGTTAAAAAAATAATCATCGCCTGCGTGGTCATATGGGCGACAGAGGTGATAACGGTCAACTGGCTTGGATGGACCGGCATGATACTGCACCTTTCCGTTGTCCCTGAGCGCACGCTCCTGGGGTTCGAGATCTGGCAGCCGTTCACATACATGTGGCTGCACGGCCCGCGTGATTTCACCCACATCCTTTTCAACATGCTTTTCTTATGGATGTTCGGCGGTTCACTGGAAGCATCGTGGGGAGGCCGCGCCTTCTGGAAGTTCTACATAATCTGCGGCACCGGGGCCGGCATTGCCGTGGCCCTCATAGGCATTCTCGTGGAGCCCGCCATGCCCACGCTGGGATCATCCGGCGCAATCTACGGACTGGTTGCAGCCTTCGCCATCAGATTCCCGGAAGTGCGGGTATATTTCTTCGGCCTGTTTCCAATCAAGGGCAAGCATTTTGCTCTGATACCCATAGTGTATGCTCTGGCCGACTTCGCCACCAGGGCCTCGGGAACAAGCCATGTGGCGCACCTAGCAGGCCTCGTAATCGGCGCCGTTCTCGTAATGGGATGGTGGCGTCCATCGCGCGTGGCGCTCGATATTGCAAACTGGATGAGAAAGCGGCGTCTTAAGAAATTCCGCAGCATCGACGGAGACGGGC
>Ga0272442_10001554_pt1 | contig 34618 bp, 28 predicted proteins | sample SSMForm2O_FD_200262 | JGI IMG/M metagenome (GOLD analysis project Ga0272442, IMG submission 200262) | Marine sediment archaeal communities from Little Sippewissett salt marsh, Falmouth, MA, United States - SSM-Form-2O | ecosystem: Environmental > Aquatic > Marine > Wetlands > Sediment ... | reverse complement strand
GTCCCCCTAGGGGCTGCTGCGGGGTGCGGTCCTCGCGAGCCTCGCGAGGTATCGTTCCGCCTCGATCGCGGCGATGGCCCCGTCGCTTGCGGCGACCACCGCCTGAGCGTATTCGCGGCTCTGGGCGCGCACATCGCCGGCGGCGAACACGCCGTCGAGGTTCGTCCGGCGTCGGTCGTCGGTGACGATGTACCCATCCTTGTCCAGATCGACCACCCCACGAGCGAACTCGGTTGCCGGCAGGTGTCCGATGCTGACGAACACCCCATCGACCGGCTCGTCGCGCCGCTCGCCGGTGCCAAGGTCGCTGAGCGTCACCGCCGTGAGCTTTGCGTCGCCCTGGAGTGCATCGATTCGGGCGTTCCACACGAAGTGGATCTTCGACTCCCTCCGTGCCTCCTCGACGAGCGCCGGCGTGGCGCGCAACGCGTGGGGGTCGTCCTCTGGGTGGCGAACGACGATGCCGACCGAGCGCGCAAACCGTGTCAGGTATATCGCTTCGGTGAGCGCGCTGTCTCCTGCGCCGACCACGAGCAGCCGGGCGTCCCGGAAGAAGAAGCCGTCACAAGTGGCGCAGTAGGAGAGGCCCCGGCCGATCCACTGCTCGGCGCCGTCGACCGGGAGCTTCCGCGGATGAGAGCCTGTTGCCAGGATCACCGTGTGCCCACTGTAGGACGTAACAGCGCCGCGGACCTCGATTCGACCAGCCCCCGCCGCGATCCCCATCACCTCGTCGGGCACGATCGCCGCACCCAGGCGGCGGGCTTGGGAGGTCATCGCTTCAACCAGGTCGGTTGCACGGATCGTTTCCGCGAAGCCGGGGAAGTTCTCTATGTGTTCTGTCTCGTTCAGAAGCCCGCCGGGGACCTTCTTCTCGATGATGAGTGTGGACAAAAGCGATCTGCGGTTGTAGATCGCCGCCGTCAGCCCTGCGGGCCCTGCACCAACGATGACGACGTCGTACTGAGCCGGTCGACCCACCTCTCCTGGTTCACCCACGGGGCTCATCCCAGATCGAACTCCTCGAGGCGGAGGACACCCTCCGCGTTCTCGACCGTCTGACGGATGCGAAGCTTCGCCTGGTCGAGGTCCTCCTTGATCTTCTTGGCAAGGGCGGTGCCCTCCTGGAACAGGTTCAGCGTCTCCTCGAACGGGATTTCCTGCGCTTCCAGCTTCCTTGCGATCTCCTCGAGCCTTGCGAGGTCGGCGTCGATGGTCACGGTCGCTGGATCACCTCCTTGACTTCGGACACAAGCTCTCCGCGGTGGAGCCGTGTGGATACGAGCGATCCCCGGGCCACGGACGCGGCGTCTTGCAACGGCTCCTTGCCGCCGACAGGGAAGCAGAGCGCGTAGCCGCGGCGAAGCGGCCGGTCGGGATCCAGGAGTGCGATGGTCTGCCGGGCGGCGTCGAGAGCCGTCCCGATCTGCTGCAAACGGAGCCGCGCACTGCGCCCCACAGCGGCGGTGGCGTGGTCGAGCCGCTGCCCGTAGGCCTCAACGCGGCGGAGCGGCACCCGGAGAACGTAGGACTCTGCGTGTCGCCGCAGCGTCTCTGCGGCGCGACGCCACGTGATGTGCGCCGTTCGGGAGAGCGAGCGTGCGGTTGCCGCCGCCCAGCCTTCCACCTCGATGCGGTCGGGGACGATCATCTCCGCGGCGGCGGACGGCGTGGGGGCGCGGCGGTCCGCCACGAGATCGGTGATCGTCACATCGACCTCGTGGCCCACGGCGGAGACCACCGGGATCGAACAGGCATGCACGGCGCGGGCCAGCCGCTCGTCGTTGAACGGCGCGAGATCCTCGAGGGATCCCCCGCCGCGGGTGATGACGACCGCGTCCATCGGCGTCCCCTCACGATGAAGCCGCTCCGCACGGTGCAGCGCCTGGACGAGCTCCGTTGCTGCGGCCTCCCCCTGCACAGCTGACGCAAACACGACAAGTTCAACCGCAGGCCAGCGTCGCTCGAGCACGGAACACACGTCGCGGAGCGCCGCGCCGGTGGGGGAGGTCACCACGGCAATACGATGCGGCAGTGCGGGCAGCGGCTGCTTGACCGCCTCGTCGAACAGGCCCTCTGCCTGGAGGGCGCGCTTCAGCTGTTCGAACGCCCGTTGGGCGGCGCCCCGGCCGGCGGGTTCCACGAGAGAGGCGACGAGCTGGTAGCGCCCTCGCGGCTCGTAGACCGTCAGGCGTCCGTACGCGAGCACATCGAGGCCGTTTTCGAGCGTCCCGGGAGCCAGTGGCAGGCGAGAGCGGAAGCGCACTGCTGCGATCTCCGATGTGTCGTCCTTGAGAACGAAGTAGGCGTGGCCCGACGAAGCGATCGACAGGTTGGAGATCTCGCCGTGCACCCACACCTCGCCGAACCGCTCCTCGAGCATTCGCTTGGATGCTGCGTTGAGCTCCGTGACCGTGTAGACGTGGGGTTCCGACATGTTCGCGCCAAGTGTACCGCCCCGCGTCGACCGGGGCGAAACGGCGCCGCGGCGCGCTTGATGCCTCGCACCCTCTGGAGTATCGTGTGTCCTATGCAGGAGCGCAGTGGGCAACGGTTTCCTGCGTCGATGAGACTGAAGGGCACACGAAGCTTCCAGCGGGTGCTGCGGACCGGAATGGCCTGTGGGGGCCCAGTGTTTCGCCTGCACGTCCTGCGGAGTCCCGGCGTGACCCGCGTGGGGATCGTGGTGGGACGGCGGTTTGGCAAGGCGGTGCACAGAAACCGGATCAAGCGAAGGCTGCGAGAGGTGGTGCGACGCCACCGGCAGGTGTTCGCCGACATGGAACTGATCGTTCGTCCCCGCGAGGTGTGCAGGCAGCTGGACGCCGCACAGCTGGAGCAAGCGCTCCTCCGCGAACTCGCGGAGGGTCGCCGATCGGAGGTGCAAGGATGGTCAAGCAGACGGTCTACCTGACACAGGAGGGGTTCACCCTCATCAGCCAGGAACTCGAGCAGGCGAAGAAGACCCTCTACGAGGAGATCCCCGAGAAGCTCAAGGCGTCGAAGATCAACGGCGGGGACCTTCGGGAGAACAAAGAGTACATGTACCTCCAGAGCGAGCAACAGTACTACGAGCGCGAGGTCCGACGCCTGACGGCGATCGTCGAGTCGGCGGAGATCATCCCCGAGGATCAGATCGCGCGCGACACGATCGGCATCGGTTCAACGTTCATCCTTCAGGATCTGGAGATCAAGGAGAGCGGTAGCTTCAGCCTCGTGAGCTCGGCGGAGATCGATCTGGAGAAGGGGAAGATCTCCGTGGAGTCGCCCGTTGGCCGTGCGCTTGTCGGCAAGCGTGAGGGCGACGAGATCGTCGTTGAGCTTCCCCGCGGGAAGATCCACTTCCGCGTCATCGCGATCAACAAGTAGCCATGTCCGATCCGTTGTACGAGGCACGCCGCGACAGGCTACAGGAGATCAGGGAGAGCGGCACCGACCCGTTTCCCGCGAGGTTCGAGCCCACGGAGCGGATCGCTCGCGTGTGCGAGCGGTTCAACGAGTGCACCGGCTCCACGCCTGTCGAAGGGGCCGTGGTTGCTGGACGCCTTGTGGGGATACGGCGGATGGGCAAGGCGGCGTTCCTCGACCTTCGCGATGGCAGCGGGCGTATCCAGCTTCACGCAACCGTCGATGGCCTTGGGGAGGAGCGGTACGCCGCGTTCGCCGGCTGTGACGTCGGCGACATCCTTGGCGTCGCCGGGAAGGTGTTCCGCACCAACCGTGGCGAGCTGACGATTGCCGTGGAGCGGTTCGCGCTCCTCGCCAAGTCCCTGAGGCCTCTGCCGGAGAAGTGGCACGGCCTTCGCGATGTGGAGCTTCGCTACCGTCACCGCAGCCTTGACCTGATTTCCAACGATTCCGCGCGCGAAACGTTCCGGCGACGCTCGCTTCTCGTGTCCGCGATCCGTCGGTTCCTCGACGGGCGCGGCTTCCTCGAGGTGGAGACCCCGATGATGCAACCGCTCGCCGGTGGGGCGACGGCGCGGCCGTTTGTCACGCATCACAACGCGCTCGATGTCGATCTCTACCTTCGCATCGCCAAGGAGCTGTACCTCAAGAGGCTGGTGATCGGGGGCATCGACCGCGTCTACGAGCTCGGCAAGGACTTCCGCAACGAAGGGGTATCGACGCAACACAACCCGGAGTTCACCATGCTCGAGATCTACGAGGCGTTCAGCGACTACGAGGGGATGATGCGGCTGGCCGAGGAGATGATCTCCTCGTGCGCCGAGGAGGTCCTTGGCACAAGGCAGATCGTCTACCAGGGGGCGAAGATCGATCTGACGCCGCCGTGGCGTCGCGTCTCCCTTGAGGCAGCGGTTGAGGAGGTACTCGGGTTCCCGGTTCAAGGTCGTTCGGCAGAGCAGCTTTGCACCGCAGCGCATGCCGCAGGTGTCGCTGTGCCCGAGGGCTCTCGCGGGGATCTCGTCGCCTACCTGTTTGAAGAGCACGTGGAGGCGACGTTGGCACATCCCACGTTTGTGGTCGACTACCCGGTGGAGGTGTCGCCGCTCGCCAAGCGAAAGGCCGGATCTGACGGACTCGTCGAGCGGTTCGAGCTGTTTGTCTGCGGCATGGAGATCGCCAACGCGTTCAGCGAGCTCAACGATCCTGACGATCAGCGGCAACGGTTCGAGCGCCAGGAGGAGCTGCGCCGCGAGGGAGACGAAGAGGCGCAGCGCGTGGACGAGGACTTCCTGTTCGCTCTCGAACACGGGATGCCGCCTGCGGGAGGCATCGGCGTGGGAATCGATCGGCTGGTGATGCTTCTTACCGACTCGCCGTCGATTCGCGACGTCATTCTCTTCCCCGCGCTTAGGCCGCGGAGCGGAGAGAGGTGAGCCGCTCTCGCGCGCTGCGACAAGGGATTGACCGCGGACTCGAATGGCTGGTGCAGTGGGATATCGAGACGATGCACGCGGTCAGCTCGCACCCGGCGTTGCGGCGTCTCGGTCCGGCGTTCGTCGCCGCGACGTTCCTTGGTGACGGCTATCTCTGGGGCGCGCTCGCCCTGGGACTGATCCTGTTCGGAAGCCCCACGGACCGCAGTCATGTGCTGATCGCTTTGGGGATCACCGTGGTCAACGTGTCCCTGTTCCAGCTGTTCAAGCTCCTGTTCACCCGGCCGCGGCCCACGGCGGGCCCGTTGGCGCTTCTCTCGCGGCTTTCCGACAGCTACTCGTTTCCCTCCGGCCACACGACGATTGCGTTTGGCGTGGCGTGGACCGTGGCCGTTCTCTACCCGCGGATGGCGTACCAACTGGCGACGTTCTTCGGCGCGGTGACGATCTCCGTGTCGCGCGTCTACCTGCGTGAGCACTACCCGTTCGACGTCATCGGAGGCGCGCTTCTGGGATCCGTTACCGCGCTCTATCTGCTGCCCGTCTTCATGCGGCTTCTGCTTTGACAACGGTTTGCTCCAGCGCGTATCATCAACTGCTGCAGACACCTACCTAGGCTCAAGGAGCATCTCATGAATCACCACACGTCTCGACGCGCATCGGGCGCCAAGCGGTCGGCGATCCGCGAGTTGCTTCGGCTCACCGAGAGGCCGGAGATCATCTCATTCGGGGGGGGGCTTCCGGCCCCCGAAACGTTCCCACACGAAGAGCTGGCGGAGATTGCCTCCGAACTCATCCGCACCAACTACGCCAACGTGCTCCAGTACGGAGCCAGCGAAGGGAGCCGCACGCTCCGCGACGAGGTCATCAAGTGGCTCGCGCCGCAGGGAGTGAAGGTCACGCGGGACGAGCTGCTGATCACCACGGCGTCGCAGCAGGCGCTCGATCTGCTCGCCAAGGCGTTCATTGATCCGGGGGACGTGGTGTTCTGCGGCCTGCCGACCTACCTTGGCGCCGTTCAGGCGTTCCGCCTGTTCGAAACGGATCTTATGGGCGTACCGCTCGAGGACGACGGAATGGATCTCGACGTGCTCGAGAAGCGAATCGCCGCGTCTCGGGACGCGGGGAAGCGGTTGAAGGCGGTGTACGTGGTCCCCGACTTCCAGAACCCCAGCGGGATCACGATGTCCCTTGCCAAGAGGAAGCGGCTGCTTGCGATCGCGCAGCGCGAGGATCTCCTGATCTTCGAGGACGATCCCTACGGGCAGCTGCGGTTCGCCGGGGAGGCGATTCCGTCGATCGCCAGCCTCGACACCGAAGGACGCGTCATCCTGTTGCTGACGTTCTCCAAGGTGCTGTCCGCGGGCCTGCGCCTGGCGGCTCTTGTCGCCCGCGGCGCGCTGATGGATCCTCTGGTGCGTGCCAAGCAGGCGTCGGACCTTTGCACCTCGAAGCTCACGCAGCACATGGCCGCGACCTACATGCAGCGCCACGGGCTGGAGCCGCATCTGGTGAAGATCCGAGAGACCTACCGCGCGAAGCGCGATGCGATGATCGCGGCGCTCGAGCGGTACATGCCGAAGAACGAGGGGATCAGCTGGACGAACCCCGACGGCGGGCTGTTCCTCTGGGTTCGTCTTCCCGAGGGCCTGAACGCCGAGGAGATGTTTCCCCGGGCGATCGAGCACCAGGTGGCCTACGTTGTCGGCAGTGCGTTCTACGTCGACGGTGGGGGCCAGAACACCATGCGGCTTTCCTACTCCGTGGTAACCGAGGAGCAGATCGACGAGGGGATCCATCGCCTCGCGGACCTTGTCCGCCAGGAGATCGCCGCCCGTCGCGTTGAGCAGACCGTTGGCTGACACCGCCCGACACACGGCCTGGTTCGCGGAGCGTCGGCGGGGTTGCTCGACGGCTTGCTAGCGCACCAGTGTCTCGGGCGCCTGACGAACGAACGCCTCGGTGAGGCGGACGGTGTGCTCTAGATCGTCGAGCCGCAACGTCGAGGCCGGCGAGTGGATGAACCGGCACGGCACCGACACGACACCGGCGAGCACGCCACGGCGCGTCAGGTGGATGGCGCCGGCGTCGGTCCCCCCATAGGTTGGCAGCTTGTACTGGTAGGGGACGCCGGCTTCCTCCGCCAGCGCTTCCAGGTGGGCGACGATCTCCCGGGCGACGATGATCGAGCGGTCGGCGACGGTGATCGCAGGTCCCTTGCCGAGGCGTACAGGCTGGTTCTCTTCGGGAATCCCGGGCATGTCGGCGCCGATGGTGCCCTCGATCGCAAGTGCCAGGTCGGGATCGACGCCGTACGCCGCGGTGCGCGCCCCCCGCAGGCCGACCTCCTCTCCGATGACGAACGCGAACACCGTGGTCATCGGAAGCGGCTTGCCGGCGAGGCGGCGGGCGACCTCAATGAGAACGGCGCACCCGGCACGGTCGTCGAACGCCTTGCCGGTGACGTAGCCGTCGCGGAGCGCGGTGAACGGGTAGTGGATGGTGAGCGGATCGCCGATTCTCACCCCCATCTCGGCGGCCTCCTCGGCCGAGTTCGCGCCGATGTCGATGAACATGTCCTGGACGGCAACGGGCTGACGTCGCTGCTCTTCGGTGAGGATGTGCGGCGGGGCGGCGCCGATCAGACCGAGGCGCACGTCTCCCGAGCGTGTGTGGATCGCCACTCGGTGCGTGAGAAGCGTCCGCGGATCCCACCCGCCGATCGGGGCAAAGCGCACGTAGCCGCTCTTCCCGATCCACTTGACGACGAAGCCGATCTCGTCCATGTGGGCGTCGAGAAGGAGGGTCTTGTCGCCGCTTCCCTCGCGGATCGCGAGCAGGTTCCCCAGGGGATCCACTTCGATGCGGTCGACGAATGGAACGACGATCTCGCGGATCCGTTCGCGGACCTCGCCTTCGAATCCGGAGACGCCGAACGCGTCGGACAGGCCTCCAAGAAGTGCTTCTAGGTTCATGGTCCTCCTTGCTGTGACGCCCGCATGGTATCCGAGCCGGCGGGCGCTCACCCGTTCGCGCGAACGCGCTTCAGGATCCGCTCGGCGAGCGGACGAGGGATGTGAGTGGCGGCGACGATCTCGTCGGCGCTTGCCTCCGCCAGCTTCGCGACGGATCCGAACCGTTTCACCAGGCTGGCCCTTCGCTTGGGGCCGACACCCGGGACCTCGTCGAGGATCGAGGCGATGCTTCGTTCGGCGCGCAGGCGTCGATGATAGGTGACGGCGAACCGGTGGGCCTCGTCGCGAATCTGGCGAAGGAGCAACAGCGCCCGGCTGTCGGCGGGGAGGACGCACGGCGTGTCGGCGCCCGGCCGATGGATCTCTTCGTGGCGTTTGGCGAGTCCGATGGCTTCGATGCCCTCGATGCCGAGCTCCGAGAGGACGTCGAGCGCCACGTTCAACTGTCCGCGACCGCCGTCGATCAACAGGAGGTCGGGCAGCTCCGAGAACTTGCCCCGAGAGACTGTCGGGTCGGCGATCTCCGCGAGGCCGCGGCGGAAGCGACGATGCAGCACCTCGAACATCATCGCGTAGTCGTCGGGCTTCCCGGAGATGTGAACCTTGAACCGTCGGTAGCTGTCTCGACGGGGGCGGCCGTTCTCGAACACGACCATCGATCCGGTGGCCTCGCCGCCTTGCGTGTTGGAGATGTCGAACGCCTCGATCCGCTGCGGAAAAGAGGTCAGCGCGAGCTGGCTTGCCAGCTCAGTGAGCGCCGCGGCGGCGCGCTCGCGCATCGACTCGGTGAGCTTCTCGCGAGCGAGTGCATGACGGGCGTTGTCAACCGCCATCTGCACCAGCCTGCGCTTCTCGCCGCGTTGGGGAACACGAAGATGGACTCGCTTCCCGCGCAGCGCCGTGAGCTCTTCGGCGAGTTGGGCTTCCTCCGTTGGGGCATGCGACAGCAGCAGCTCGCGGGGGACAGAGCCGGTGCGCGCGTAGTACTGCCGCAAGAAGGCGACGATCGCTTCCTCCGGACTCGGGCGTCCCGGGGCGCGCAGGAAGAAGGTCTCGCGTCCGGCGACGCGCCCCTCGCGAACGCGGAAGACGTTGGCGCTGGCGCGGTCCCCCACGACGGCGACGCCGATGGCATCGCGATCCTTGTTGTCCGAGAGGCTCACCGACTGGCGTTCAAGGGCGTGGGTGAGGGCGGTGATCCGGTCTCGGACGCTCGCTGCCTGCTCGAACCGTTGAGCGGCCGCGGCGTCCTCCATCTCCTTGCGCAGCCGTTTGACCAGGCCGACGATGCGGCCTTCGAACAACATCGCCGCCCCGCGCACCGCCTTGTGGTACTCCGCCTTTGTCGCCCGTCCGGCGCACGGCCCGAGGCAACGGCCGATGTGGTAGTTGAGACAGGGGCGGCGAGGTTGGGCCAGCGGTAGGTCCAGAGTGCAGGTTCGTATGGGGAACAGCTTCTGTGCGAGCTTGAGCGTCGCGCGCATCGCCTTGACGTTGGCGTAGGGGCCGAAGTACCGGCCATCGTCGCCGCGGCGGCGGACGATGAGGATCCGTGGGAACGGCTCGTCGGTGAGCTTGAGGTAGGGGTAGCGTTTGTCGTCCCGCAGGCGGATGTTGAAGCGTGGGCGGTGCTGCTTGATGAGTTCGTCCTCGAGAAGGAGCGCCTCGGCCTCGGTGTTGGTCTCGATGACGTCGATGTCATGCACCTCGGCGACAAGCCGGTTCGTTTTCCGGTCGGCTGTCGCCGCCTGGAAGTACGAGCGCACGCGGCTGCGGAGCGACGACGCCTTGCCAACGTAGATCACGGCCCCCTGCGCGTCGCGCATCCGGTAGACCCCGGGCGACGTGGGAAGCGTCTCGAGCTTGTCGATCAATCGATCCTTTGGCGCCTTGTTCACGTGCGAATGGTAGCGTCCGCTCTCGCCCGTGGGAAGCTCGCGGGGTGGTGCCGGCCGCTTCCGTCGGGCGCGCGACCGGCGGCGGAACCGCGTGTGGCGCCGTGGCGTTCATCGAACCTCCACATCTCGTTCATCGCCGCTCCACATCGGCAGAGTAATGTTTCGTTCAGGTCTGGGTGTGTGCGATGACCCAGCCTCCGAAGCGGTAAGACCGGAAGCGAGGGGAAGGGGTTCGGGGGACCGCTTCTCCTCGTTTGCTGTTGTGGCGGGCCGGAGATCGGCGCGACGAATCGAAGGAAGACAGGCAGGATTTGGCGATCGCAATCACACGAACCATCGTCGGGCAAGGCAAGCGGTTTTTCGACCGTCTCGTACGTCTCGCGCACGATCACAACATCGACCCGCGTGTCGTCGTGATGATGTCGATCCTCGGCTGGATTGTTCACCTGATGACCTATCTCCCGTGGCTTCGCACACCGTCTGCGGGGCTGGGTCTTCTGATCACCCTGCGGGTCATGGGCCTTGTGGTGCCGGCGTACATCCTGCTCAAAGGCCGCCGCATCGCCGCGGTGCTGAACGTGGGTCTTGTAGCAAGCTACACCATCAACACCGCGTGGCACGTCTGCTACTACGTGTTCCTCACCGCCTGATCCGGCGGCTCCACTCCCTACTGCCAAGCGGGACCCGAGATCCGTCTCTCTAGCCGCGGACGACGCCGAGAGCTCCTCGCGGGATACGTCTTGCCGTGGGCTTCCGTTTGAGTCGGTCGCGGTTGTTGACGCCGCAACGCCTGGCTATCATTCGTTTCTTGTAGGCAACTTCGGGGGTGTAGCTCTAACTGGGAGAGCGCCCGCCTTGCACGCGGGAGGCTGGCGGTTCGAATCCGCTCACCTCCACCACTCAGACGAGCGCCGTCGGCCGCACACTCCCCGGCAAGTCTCTTCCTGCATATGCTTCGCTCGATCTCAAACCCGGAAGTTCGAATCCTCTTGGGCGTACCAGTTTCCGGTTTCCGCTCCCAGAGCCACCAGGTCGAACGGCTTCCTGTAGCACGACCTTCTCGCCCCTTGAACTCACAGTTCGAAACCAGCACCTTGATGGCTTGCACCTGGTCGGAAGGCGGCCCGCTTCCGTACCGACAAACCAGTGTTGCCTCTGCTGCTTCCTGGGTTCTGCTACAGTTGGTCCCGGAAGGGAGGTCGGAAGATGCGCAGAGAAGAGACCGTTCTCTGGCTGCTACTATGCGTTGGTATCCTCATAGCAGCCGTTCCCATGCCCGGACTAGCCAGCGAACCGGAAGCCTGTCCAGAGTGCTGCTTTGAAGATGTGACGGTTCGTGGTGCGGGTGCCTTGTGGGTGAACCAGACGTACGAGTTTGTCTGGCTCCACGATGGCTGCCCGACATTTCGGGTCATCAGGTACTTGGATGGGAATCGGATGGTTCTGGGATATCTCGAGTACTACGCGGGTCACGGGTGGCGCCTCTGGGCGTTTCTGGAGTCTTCCGGCGGCACCTATCTCTGCCATGCCCGATACAGCAACTACAGATGCACTTCCACACCTCCTGCGACGGGCTGGGTTCTCGCTTACATAGACCCCCCCTTCTTGTGTGACTGCGGTGATGGACTGCCCCCTCCAAGGCTCTCAGGTGGGAATCCCTGTGGGGGAGCGACAGAGCTTGTTCCCGCAGGACTTGCAGGTTTCCTCGACCGTGGCTGGACTGAGGACGAGCAGCCCCCGACAGTTGGCGAACTACCTGTCTCTGCCGCTTACAGCGCTGGAGAGTTTATCACCGGGTGCTGTGCCGTGGTTGACAGCATGGGCTATCCCTTGGTTGCCTCCTACATCGAGATGACGTGGTACGCAACTACGATCGGAGACGGCTTCTTTGACGTTCGTGAGCCGATAGACTCTCGATTGCTCTACGAGGAGAGCGGGACATTCTGGTTCGGGATCGACACCGCAGGTTGGACTCCGGGCTACTATGACATCCGCCTGGGCGTGCCGTCCGAGGATGAGCAGTGGATCCGTGTCGAAGTCATGGCGCCGACTGAGTAGCGTACCAGTTCGAGCCTCGCATTTGGGTACCGTGGTGAGATCTCCCGCGTCTCGCGGTTCGAACCCAGGATGTGGCTTCCTACACGCTCGAGGAGGCGACGACGCTGCTCGTGCAAGCCAACCAACCTCAAACAGCCCGCGATGCAAAGCGCTATGCGGTAGCTCAGCTTCGCGAGTCGTCACAATTGACCTTGACCCCTGAGACGAGCCCACCCGCGGTCCCAGGATCTTCGCGAGTGGCCCTCTTCGCCTCCGCCAAGCTTTCGAACCGGTGCATGGTCAGGCACTCGTCGCACAGCTTGCCACTGAAGCCCTCGGTCACCGCACCACTTCAGGAGCGAGACGGAGCTCAGAACTCGGTGAACGGCGGCTCGCGCGTGTAGGATGCGACGATGCGCACGGCGCTGCGGACGTCTTCGGAGGCGAGTTCTTGGCGCAAGAACTCGACGAAGTCCTCCTCCGAGTTGAACGTCATCTCTCCGGGCTGGACGGTCACGGGGTAGAGCCTCAGGCCGTGCTCGATCTCCATGACCTTGTAGTCCAGTGAGGGGAGGAAGCCCTCTCGGCTGCCTGACTGGAGATACATCGCAAACCGGAAGCGCCCGTACGGCGGGTCGGTCGCCCCGCGCTCCTCCTGCACGACGCTCCTCACCAGGTTGTCCGTGAGCTTCCTTAGCGCTCAACACTGTTCCTGGAGGATCCGCTCCGGTGTGCGCAGCGGAGCAAGGTAGTAGTCGTCCGGGACCACCCGCCTGCAGTTGACCTCGGGCGCACCGCTGGAGGCGAGGATGCGAAGAGCACTCCGGACGTCCGGACCTCCGAGCACCTCCCGCAGAACCTCCAGCAGCTCGACTTCGGATTCGACCACTCGGTTTTGCGGGCGGACTTCCAGGGGATACGGATCCACGCCGTGGAGAACGCTCAGCACCGAGTAGTGAAGGCCCTCAAGGGGGAAGCCTGACGCCGTCACGCTCCGAAGGGACAGGGAGAACTGAAACGGCCGTGCATCATCAGGATCGAAGCGGAAGCTCATGACCGAGGCCTTGACACGTGACTCCGTGAGCTCGTCGAGAGCCCGCGCTTGCTCCCGAAGGATGCTGAAAGGGGCCCGTACGGACCCGGCATCGATCGTATCCGGCCAGAGACTCTGGATCTTGCCCATCATGCCCTCCTATTCGAGCCCGAACTTCCTGCCCCAGGGAAGATAGGGGTCTTCCCCGTGGGGGCACAGCCCCGCACCCCCACTACAGTCGTTGCTTTGGATGCCGCGATGGTTGCCCAGGGGACTGCCTGCTCGTGCCGGCCGCGAGGTGGTGACGCCTCTCGGCAGGGTGTTTTCCTGCCAGCATGGGCTACCTCCGTTTGCGCACTGCCCTTCCCCGCTCGAACGAAAACGTCCCTCCGGGTTCCGGAGGGACGGCGCCTGAAACAAAGACGCGGCGACCAATTAACAGTCGCCGACTCTTAGTATATACGGTATCCAGCCAAGCGATGTCAAGGGGGGCGCTCAATACGCGAACCGGAGTCGATCCAAACGCAATGCTGGAATCGACATGGAGCAGCGCTCAGGGAGGCGCGACTCGTGTTCTTGCGGCGGTGGCGTGGTAGGTCCACGAGGGCAGGTCCCAGGCGAGAACCTGGACCGTTCTCAGGGGGGGCAGGTCAGGATGCCATGGCACCGAGAAGGGTACGCCCGAACGCCAGGCGCTATGTCCGTCAGGTCTGGGGCTACATAGAGTCGCAGCTGCAGAAGGGGCAGGAGGTTGAGCGGCTCTTCTCTGAGGCGGGCATTGCCGTCGTGTGGCAGGACGAGACGGCCGAAGAACTGAGAGCACGAACCAGACGGTGACTAGCGCCGCCTGCCCAGGGACCAGGGGCACGACTGCGATCGGCCCAACTGACACCGATACCTCTAGGCGACTGCGTTGTCCGGCTTCGCTGCGGCAATCCAACTTCCCGGGACGCCTACCGACGCCCCTCGATGGCACGTACCCCCCTCCGGCTCCGTCCGCTTTGCCGCGCTTCCAATCTGGGCGAGCAAGGCCGGCGCTGCGGTGTGTCCGGGATCGCATAGGCCCTCCACGCCCGTTCGGGAAAGCGGCTCGCCATGCCGAACCGCCGCATGCACTAGAGTGTGCTTCGTGTCCCTCTGGATGCCCCGACGGGGCCGAGCCCCAACGCCGCCTTACGTGAGACGCGCTTGGCGGCCCGGATGGTTGCGCGAGCCCGGAGAAAACTCCTACGATGGCCATTGGGGGGATCGATGAACACTTCGCTATCCGTACGTCCCAGTCGCTACCGTTGGGTGATGCTCGTCGCGTTCATGCTGGCGATCAGCGCCAACCAGCTGCTCTGGATCAGCTTCGCTCCGATCACCGGCGATGCGGCGGCCTTCTACGGCGTCGACAGCCTCGCCATCGGTCTGCTTTCGCTGGTGTTCATGGTCGTGTTCATCGCCGTCTCGATTCCCGCGTCGTGGGTGATCGACACCTACGGCATTCGTGTGGGTGTAGGGATCGGTGCCTTGCTGACCGGCGCCTTCGGCCTGTTGCGCGGCGTCATGGCCACGGACTATGCCTGGGTCCTCGGAGCGCAGATCGGGATCGCCGTTGGACAGCCGTTCGTGCTCAATGCGATCGCGAAGATCGCGGGAAGGTGGTTCCCGCTCGGTGAACGCGCGACCGCCACCGGCCTCGCATCATTGGCGATCTACGTCGGCATCTTCGCCGGGCTTGCGGCCACGCCGATGCTCGTCCTGCGATCGAGCATTCCCACGACACTCCTCATCTACGGCGGCGCCGCCGCCGCCATCGGAGCCCTCTTCCTCGTGCTGGCCAAGGAACGTCCGCCGACGCCTGTCGGCCCCGAGGAGCGCTCCCTCGTCCTCGATGGTCTAAGAAGCGTTTTCGGGAACCGCGAGTTTCTTCTGCTCCTCGCGCTGTTCTTCGTCGGGCTGGGTGTGTTCAACGCTGTGACCACATGGATCGAGGACATCGTCCGTCCTCGCGGACTCACGATCGACCAGGCAGGCCTCATCGGAGGGATGATGGTGATCGGCGGGATCATCGGAGCGGTGGTCATTCCGCCGCTGTCCGACCGACGCCGCCGGCGGGTGCCGTTTCTCCTCCTTGCGATCGCCGGCTCGATCCCTGGCCTGCTCGGTGTCACGTTCGCTTCCAGCTACGCTCTCCTGCTCGCGTCAGCGTTCGTCCTCGGGGCGTTCCTGCTTTCTTCGGGGCCGATCGGCTTCCAGTACGGCGCGGAGATCACCTACCCGGCGCCGGAGGGAACCTCAACGGGGCTTCTGATTCTCGCCGGCCAGGTCTCCGGAATCGCGTTCATCCTCGGCATGGACGCCCTCAGGGCCCCGGCGACAGGCTCGATGACCCTGTCCTTAGCGCTTCTCACCGGGCTAATGGTGGGCGCCCTGCTCCTCGCCACGCGCCTCAAGGAGCCGAAGCTTCTCACTTGACGCTCCCCCCGCGAGGCGGGAGGCCGGATCGGTGGGACGGAGGCCGTCCCAGGATCTTGAGGCCGAGAGCGCTTGTGCTCCCCTCCCTTCCGGGCAGCGCGGCCAGATGCTTGAGGCGTTCGTCGGCCTGGCCTGTCACGTTTCCTGAGTACTGGCTACGGGCCGGTATGAGCTGCCCCTCTACTCTTGCGCACTCAGTCGCCGATCTGTGGGCAGCATTCAGACACCGGGCAGGCTCGTAGCCTCGAAGCGGCGGAGCTTCGGTCGCCGCATGGAGGCGACCGGCTTACCACTGTCTTGTGCGCTTGGGCAGCCGTAAGTACACTTCATGAGCCGTGCCCGCCGGACGAACCCATCGGTGGGCGGAGGAGGGGCTTCATGATCGTTGTCCACGTTCAAGACGAGAAGCGCGGTGCCCTCCTCGGGATCTGCCACCTCGCCTGACGGCGAGCGTTCCAAGATCGCCACGTTTCTCCTTGGCGTCTCCCCTTCGTAGCGTCCCCTGAGCTCGCCGCGCCGTTTGCCGCCCGGCGAACCCGGAAAGCCCCCTGGAACAACGACAAGGAGAGACATGGCTTCAGACGACACGACGGCATGGCACCACCGATCGGCGACCCTGGATGACGCGGAGCGCATCCTGGGGGTCATCAACGAGCACTCCCGCACGCACTGCGGGACCGATCGCGTGGGGGCCGACGAGCTGCCCTCCTGGTTCGGCCCCGACGGCAAGCCGGAGCGCCAGGACATGGAGATCTGGCTCACAGAGGAGGGACCCTGCGCCTACGCGCAGCTCTGCTCGTCCGAGTGGCCTCCCACATGGGACGTGTGGCTCGACATCACGGTGCATCCGGCCGCGGCCGATCGGCCCGCGTTGTGGGACGAGGTGATCGCCTGGGCAGAGAAGGCGACACAAGCGCTCGTCTCCCCGCGGAACCCCGAGCAAGGCCACCGCTGCGGCGCCCGCGTGCTCGCCACCGACAGCGCCAGGCTTCGCGCCTACGCGCGCCGCGGCTATCGTCAGGTGCGGACCGAGACGCTGATGCGCATCGCACTGGAGAAGGACGCGCTCGTGATGCCGAGCTGGCCGGAGGGCATCGGGGTGCGGACCCTCGATCTCACGATCGACCTCGAAGCGTACGCGCTCGCCTACGGCGAGGCGTTCCGCGACCACTGGGGCCACACCGAACTCCCCGCAGGCGAGCTCGTCCGCAAGAAGCGGGGCGAGTTTCGGTCGTGGGGAACGTTCTACCGACCGGAGCTGTGGTTCGTCGCTGTAGACGGCGACGAGATCGTTGGTGGCGTGGGCAGCTTCGTCGGCCACGGGGGAGACCCCAAGCGAAGCTACCTATACAACGTTTTCGTGCGGCGCGCGTGGCGGCACCGCGGCATCGCAACAGCCCTTCTTCGTAAGGCGTTTCAGTCCGTCCACGCCTGTGGCTGCCGCTCCGCAGAGCTTCACGTCGACTCAGAGAACCTCACCTGGGCGCTCGAGCTCTACCGCGGCGTCGGCATGCGCCCCCTTTGGCATCAGCACCTCTACGAGAAACAGCTGCCGCCCGCAAATCCGGGGTAAGACCCCGCATCGTGCAGCACAAAGCAATGGTAGACCCCACACGATCCCAGCAGCCACCGGTTCGTTGACCGCCTGTTACCAACTGAGCGAGCCTGCCGTTGGCAGCACACACCTTGCGAGGTAGACTAGGCTGTGAGGAGGTTGATGTGAGTCGCCCGTCTACAGTTGTCATCCTGCTGCTTGCCCTCACCGTAACCACGTGGGCTGTCCACGGAGTGCCACCGGCCCCTCTTGCGCTCGATGAGTTCGCCGATGCGTCGAGTGGATGGATCTCGTTCACCGATGCGTCTGCCAGCTTCCGCTACACCGAAGAGGCGACGTATGAGATCCACCTCATCGAGGCGGATCAGTGTCGCGTCTCCTGGGCTCCCCTGGCGCTACCGGCGGGCTACTGCGCGGAGATCCGCCTCAGAACGGTTGCAGGAAACGGCATGGCGGGGGTTGCCGTCGGGTCTGATGACGACAACTTCCTGCTGTTGCGCATCCACCGAGACCAGTGGTTCGTCGTGGATCAGCTGGTGGATGGCGTGTGGCAGGAGGAGCGCATCGCGTCAGACTATGAGGGAGTTCTGGAGAGCGGTTCGTCGTGGAACACGGTGTCGGCTCGACACGAGGACGGTGTTGTCACCTTCTGGGCGAACGGCATAAGGCTGGCGACGCTCGAGGCCGACTACGGGGATTACTGGCTGTTCGGTGCCAGTGCCTCGGCCGACGCGGACGGCGCGATGACGTTGTGCAGCTTCGACGCGTTCTGCGCGTGTACGAGCGGCAACGGCTGCTCGACGGCTCCGGCTCTAGCCGAGGCGTTCGCGGATGCCGAGAGCAGCGCGATAGAGGAGCGCGAGGCGACCGACTCATCGGTCTTCTCCAGCTGGATCGACGGCGGCATGTATCACGTCTCAAGCAGAGCCGTTGACTCCTCGTACTACTCTCGCTTCATGGCGTACCAGCCGGAAGCGTTCCAAGACTTCCTGCTCACGACCGAAGTGATCTACCTGGAAGGAGACGAGTCCCTCACAGCGAGTGGCGTGGTCTTCAGGTTCGTGGACCCGGACAACTTCTACCGCTTCGTCGTGGGGGCAGACGGTACCTACGCGGTGCACAAGCGCCTCGCCTCGGAGTGGCACACGCTCGTAGACTGGAGCGACAGCAACGCCGTTCGCACGGGTTCCTCATGGAACAAGCTCTCGGTGCTTGCCACAGGTCCTCTGCTGAAGCTCTACATCAACGATGTACTCGTGGAGTCCATCGTCGATGACGCCTTCCGTGAGGGGCACGTCGGCCTCATCATGGTCAGTTATGCGGACAACTTCGATGCTCACGCGGCGTTCGACTACCTGATCGTGGACGAAGGGCAATAGGGGCAGCGCCGGCACCGACTCGCTCTCGGCACATCGAACCCGGTGCGAAGTCGGAGTGAAGACAACGTGCCTACCGGCCACCTGGGCGACGCGCCACGTCACCAGAAGCGGTCCGCTTTGCCGCCTAGCCCCCTGCGTCTTCGTAGCCGTCTCTGTAGCTCGACTCGTACTCCCTGACGGCAGCTTGCCGACTGTCTTGACACGCCCGCAGGAGCCAGGTCTTGAGCGTCTGCGCCTTGCTCTTGTCGCTCGGAGTGACCGTCGGGTCGGTGCTCGAGATCCAATACCCCAGGTCCGTCTTGACGTCGAAGTACGTCCAGTGCGGATCGTATAGGGTGACGCCGTACTCGATCTCCTCATGGTAGTGCTCTTGCCCAACTCGATACGCCAGATACCGGGCGATGTCGAGAATCTCGGGCGGCACATCGCCGCACTCCTGCTCATCGGCATCGGCGACAGCACTCTCCTCCTCTTGCGGCGGAGGCTCCAAGGCCACGGGAAGCCCGTCCGGCGGCATCGCAAGGGGCGGCGGCGGGATGGCTGTAGCTCCCTCGAGAACAGCCGGCACGTCGATCGGAGGACAGACCGACGCGGGTTCAAGCTTCGGCAGCCGCCTGCCGGGTGCAGGACGCCGGGAATACGGCTCGTACCCGCGTCTCCCTGGGGAGGGGATCGTAACCGGCGGCGTGACCGACGGCGCGCTGGGCTGCGGCGGCAAGGCGACCGAGGGCGGCGGTGTGGTCGAGCCTGAGCCGGCCGGCGCTTCGGCAATCGGACTTCGCCCGCCCGTCACCGCCGGTCCCGCCGGGGCGCCGTCAATGGACCACTGTACAGACGTGATCTCGATGCCGGCGAACGGATACCCGCTGATTCGAATGCCGGGGATGCCGCCCGTCACCGCCGGTCGAAGGAACCGGACCGTCGCCATGTCAGCACCGGCTGCTGGGGAGGCCTCGACAACGCCTGGTGAACTGCCATCGGACGCGGGAACCGGAAGCCGGTACACCTTGCCGAACTCCAGAGAGCCAGTAGGGATGTCGCAGACGCCCGAGACCTTCATGCCGTCCGCGAACGTCACCAGGAAGCCGAAGTGCACGTCGTTGATGCTCGGTCGGGACCCGCTGGTCGGCGTTGTGGAAGGACCTGCCTCTCCATCCGTGGGCTTCGGTGTTGGCGGGGCCCCGGTCTCCGAGGGCGCAGGCTTCGCCGGCGGGGGAGGGCTCGTGATGGGCGGAGTCCTCGTGGGAGCTCCACCCAAATCATCATCCGGCGCACTGCCATCCTGCGCCTCGGTGCAGTTACAGCAAAACACAATCCGGCAGGGCTGCTCCCATGACGAAAGCTCCCATGTCTCGGCGCTTGTGTCAGCAAGCTCCGGCGGCTCGAAAGAGAACCCGAACTCGCATGGGCCGGCATCATCGCAGCTTCGTGATTCGCAGAGCCGCTCAAGATCACCCAGCACGGATCCACTAAAACCTAGGATCTCTACATGTGTGCTCGCGCGCAGCGTGCCCTGTCGCGCAAGGAACAGCAGCGAGGCGTTGTAGGTCCAGTCCTTGTCCCATCCGTCCGAGCTTGGAGGAAGCGCCTGGCTGGGCACGGCGACGCCTTCGGCGATCGACGAATCCCCGGTCCACCCATCCACCAGCTCGAGACCTACATCCAGCCCCGTGGATGCAACCTGGACAAGCTCGCCGCCGGAAAGGAATGGACAGTCGCCCTCGACCGAAATCAGGCACGGGATTTCCGCTAAGGCAACGGGGGATGGCGTCGCCGTTTCCTCAGGCTTCTTCTCCTGTGGAGTCACCTCCTTATCCGGATCGACGGTGGCCGGCACGTCCCCGATGTGCTCTGCGCTCGTGGGAACGCACGCCAGAAAGTAGTCGTACCTCGGCTCGTAGGTCGCCACAAAGACGCAATCATCATGGCTATACGCATAGGACGTACGGACGGCCTCGATCACAGGCGGAAGGTCGGTCTCGAACGCGCATGTCGGAATCCAGACCGCGACGGTCCCGTCGCCGTTGTCGACGTAGTCTGGAGCGGGATCCTCCTCGCAGAAGGCACGCAGCATATCCATCCACTGTGTGTAGTCGCTGGCCTCGAACCAGATCGAGGATGGGGGCTCGCGCACACGGCCAACAGCGAACGCCTCGCTGTTCATGGCGGCCAAAACCCGCCGGTCCGACAGCACGAAGCCCTCCGGCATGCGCACCGGCACGAACTGCGGCAGGTATTCGGGGCCCCAACACGCGACACTGCAATAGCACTGTGGCCCGTACCATTCGGGAGCTGAGAAGTGGATGCTTTGGTCCATGGACAACACCAGGCAGGTCGGGTACTGCGGGACGGCATAGACGCCCCGCTCTAGTGGCTGGCGGTGTTCCACCGGGACGCGTCCGAAGTACCGAGCCCGGTGCTCCTCGATCAGCTCGCGCTGCGCGTGCGTCAGGAAGTGCGCTGTGTCGTCAGCCCTGAGAACACGATCGTCGGCCTCCACCTCGCTGATCGCCTCGGCCACCGGATCGAGGCACCAGTGACTCGCGAACGGATCGGTCAGGTTCTGCGATACGTGCGTCAGCTCATGCATCTTGACCGCGATCACAAAGCCAATCCCCTGTTCGAAGGCCGTTCCAGAGATCCACACGTCGGATCCCGCGTGCTCGGCGGTCGACGACCCGGCCTCGTTGCTGCCCAGCCTCTTCGTGGTGCCTCCGTAGGCTCCCGTAAGCCCCTTCAGTTCACCGAACGTCACGAAGTGGGGCTCCTCGGTGGGAGGAGTGCCGGACGGACACCGCAGGTAGTGCTCGTCGATGTGCTGGATGATCTGGTCGCCCAGCTGCCGTGATCTACTCGCGTGCTCTCCGGTGTTGATCGCATTGCGCTTCTCGATCTCTTCCAAGAAGCCGGCACCGAGGATCCCTCCCACGATGGTGTCCCTGAGGGAGGATCCAAGGTTCGCCAGTGACCGCTCGTAGAGCTCTATAGTGGGAAGGTGGGAGTTCCAGAGGTAGAAGTTGGGGGCAGCGGCCTCGATGGCGTCCCGCATGATCTCCTCTACCCTCTGTTGCTGTTCGTCCAGATCTTCGCGATAGGTGTCCCATGCCTCACGCCACTCCTGCATCAGCTCGGTGAGGGCAGCGTCCCACTCCACTTCCCCAGGGTCGAACGACGAAGTCGGCGGCCCCACGTACTCCGGAACATCCACGCGCTCGTCGGCCCAGGCACGCTCGAACGGCAGGACGACGACGCACATGATCAGCCCCACCGCAACGGCCCCACCCCACGGCCTACCCACTCGTCCGATCCTCAAGATGGGTCCACGACCTCAACCAGCATCGGAGGGGAGACGACGACTCCCCGCCACACGTCGGTCTCATCGACTGTCAGGCTGCTCGAATAGACCGCGTGGACAACATAGATGCCGGGCTGCTCAAACGCATACAGCCCCCCCAGATCGACGAACCCGACCGCAACCTCGCCAGGCAACAACGTCTCTACGTCTGTGTCGCTTGGCGCCAGGTTGAAGACGCGGCTTCCCGAAGGGCACACACAGTTCCCCGTGGGATCAAGAACGATGAACGTGATCTCCTGGAACGGGTCCGCCCCGAGCCCAACGGCAAGCCGTGTGTTGAGCTGCATCGGGGCATCGTTCGGATTGACAAGCACAACGCCGCACGTGATCGCGTCTCCGTGCAGGATCTCACACACGCCGTCCTCCCTGGGTTCACCAGGCGGCGCCAGCAGAAGGAACGGCTCCTCGAACGGACACAACGGGCCATCCACCCCGTCAACCACCTCGAACGTCCTGAACAGAAGCGCGGCACGATCTACCCGCACAAGGATCAACCACTCACCGAGCCGCTCCTCTTCCGGCACCGCAGCAAGCTCCAGCGCGAAGACCTCACGCCAAACAGACGCACCGGTGTCCGATCCTCCGATGCGTTCCGCGAGCACCGTCGACACCGCCCGCCCGTAGGGAGAAACCCAGATCCAGTCGATCTCATGCCCCGCTTCCGCCGCGCTGATCTCCATCCACGCTACAATGTGGCGCTCGCCGATCGAAAAGGTGTCGGGCCGATCTGCGGGGGCTGAAGGGTGCGGAGCCGTATTGAAGCCAAAGCCGACGACGCTCACGTCCGCCAAGCCGTCGCAGGCGATCGTACTCACGATCAGGGACAGCACAAGACACACGATCCCCCACCAGCGACTATATGGACCGATGAGCATCTGTCACACTCCTGTTCAAGCAGTGTATGCTCTGGCCAGACTAGTGCCAAATGTGCCGTCAGCATAGCACCCTGGCTGCCGCCCGCGAACGACACTCCCGCCTCCTGATCGCAGCCCGGAATCAGGGGTCAGACCTGAATCGTGCAGCGCAATGCCAGGTCTGACCTCTAACCAGGAGGCCGAGCGAGACCGTGTGCCCTGCGCAGCCGAGCGGGCATTTACCAGCCGCGCGCCACCCGAGTGTCGGTCAACCTGATCCGGGGCCGGCCACCGCCGGGATGCCGGGGTGGTTCCCTCAGTCGTACCCTTCGCCGCGAAGACCGGCCTCGTAATGGCTGCGGATGACCTCGACTGGGAGGCAGCAGCTGTACAGGGCGAGTTCGTCGAGCATCCCGATCCACTTGGTGGAGAAGCTCGAACTGCTGTCGACCCCGATGCGAAGGCCGGCCGTTGTGTCCGCACTGAGGGAGCTTCGTGCCGTTCCGTCCAGCTGTCCGTCGACGTAGAACTCTACGTCGTGGTCGCTTGAACGTTGGGCTACGACATGATGCCACTCCCCGTCGTCGACACGTGTTGCGCACGGCACGTAGTTCTTCCCTGCGATACGCAGCAACAGACTGCCCTGCGTCGCCCCGGTCCAGTAGGAGAGGCAAAGGGCAAAGCCCTCCACGGGGTTGGAGCGCCTCGGGCCGGGCCGCTTGGAGAGGATGCACGGGTAGTCGATGGTGCCGTCAGTGGGCCCGTCGTAGCGAAGCCAGAGCTCAATCGCGAACGCGCCGGACCCGAACCGAAGGCCGGGTGCATCCTGCACGACCACCGAGTCCACCAGGTCTCCGGGGAAGTACAGGCCGTTGCCCACCCTGCCGGGCTGCCACGACGGATCCTGGGCATCGCCATCGGTCGTGAGCACACCGTTGTTGCCCCCAGTGCTGTCCGCAGCGACCGCGCCCAACGTCTCGTCCAATCTCCAGTAGCCGACCATGCACTGTGGTGCTTCGGTGATCGCCAGGACCGCGCAACCGAGTACGACAACCCCACCAAGGACGATTACGGCACTGATGCCTCTCCTGCGCTTCCGCCTGCTCCCATGCACGCGCTTGCTCATGATGGTCCTCCTTGAGATCTATCCCTGTGCCGTTCCGGTGCAACCACGCGACACTCGTTCTCTGGGCGCGTGATGAATAGGGTATCCTAGGTGAACTCGCCTTTGCTTGTCGAATAGGGTTACTTATGCGCTGCGAGGCGGTCTGGTCGCATCCCTCGCTGCCGTGGCCCTTGCCCCGCGTGGCTCGCCTACACCGGACGAGTGCGGGGCCTGCGAGTTCATGTCGGAGCCGCTGATGCACGAGGCTGCCGGATGCCTCATTGGCTCGCGGAAGCAGCTTCTACGGAGGGCGGGCGCACGTGGCGCCAGAGGAAGAACGGTCACTCACAGCACCGCTCGTAGACGATCACGTGCTCCGGGGCCCAGCGGTCGCCGATGCGGCGGTAGTAGCGGTCTTCGAGATGGCCGTCCGGCAGGATCTCGAACGTCTGGCGGAACGCGACACGCCCCCCGGGCTGCAGGGCCTGGCCCTCAAGAGAGATCACCGCCTCCTCAAAGACGACGATGCCTTCCCCATGGACCCCGTTGGACGCGAGTTGAAGGAACGCCACCGCGTCGCGCTCCCCATCCCAGTAGAAGACGGTCTCCATCGCAAACCCCACGGCATCCACGCGCTTGCTCCATCGCACCGCCTGTCCGCTGAGGATCTTCTCCCACTGGATCACGTGGTCAAACGGCGGCGCCGGCTCGCTCGTGAACCGACCGACCCAGGTGGTGCCGGTCAACCCCGCGAAGCCCTCGAGCTCCTCTATCAACCCTTGCGCAAGAGCCGGGACGCAGAGCGCCGCGTACAGAGGCAACAGAATCCAACCCGCGCGAGCTCGCACGACGCCTCCTCCCCCTGCGGCAACTACACGTCGCCTGACACGTCGATCATCCCATTGCGCGTTGCCGGATCGTCTCCAACGGGGCATCGACGCACGCGCTCCACATCAGGGAGTGCTGCCTGAGTGCGTTTGGTCGCGGCTTACCGGTTCGGTGTATCCTCGACGCTCAAGCGTCGCCGGACAAGGATCGGAAAGGGAGGACATCGAATTGAGCGCGCTTCGAACCGCGGGCTTCCGCCGGGGAATCGTCGTTTTCTTAGTCGTTTGTGGGCTGTCGGCAGGAGCTCTCGCCGACTCGGACTGCTGGTGCGCGCAGTATGTCGGTCTGCGCGACGACGTCCCGACACGTGGATCGAGTGTCTTGCTGCGGCTTGCGTCTTCGATCGGGTTGACCGCGGCGATGATCTGGGGCGCCAACAGCCTCGGGCTTCCCAACGCCGCGTGGCTTCGCACCAGCTCGCTTGTCCTGGGTGTCTCCAACGCCGCCTCGGCGCTCGCCGACTTGGCGCTGCCGACGCAGCGGTCGATCGAAGCCGACGCCCAACGGCTCGCCGACTCGACGCTGTCGGAATCGCTCTGCGCCGACACCTTGGACGGCTACGCGATGAGGATCCGGGTCCACCGCTACGTGTCCGGCCTGGTCAACATCGGCTCTGGTGTCGCGCAAATCGCGCTTCTGTCTCCCAACGGCACCTATGCAACGGGCGACGTCTACGACTATGTGTTCCTGGTGACCGGCGCCATTGACATCGCCTCCGGCCTGATCGACGTCCTCTTCTCTACTCGCTTCGAACGCGGCGTCCGTGACGCCCGCCTCGCCTGCGGGGCTGCCGACTACTAGGGAACCGCGAGCCTCTGGGAAGAGGAGTCATCGGCACGCGGCAACGCCCGGCAGGCTTCCGGCCGTGAGAGGGCCGCACCTCGGTTGGCGGCTGCCGCCGGAATCTCTACACTCCTAGCACATTCGCCGTCACGCTCGGGACCATCAAGGGGGACCCATGAGACACCGCACCTTCGCCGTTGCCGCAGTCAGCATCACCGTCCTCGCCGTCGCGGTCGGCTCCGTTGCCGTGCAGGCCGACTGGCACCTCGAGCGGATCGATGGGGGGAAGAGCTTCTCCCACATGACCTCGCGCTCGCTTGCGCTGGACAGCGCCGGGCTCCCGCACATGGCGTACGGGCGAGACGCGCTCTACTACGCGCACCACGACGGCGACGCGTGGGAACTCTGCACAGTTGACGAGGCCCGTGGCTGCGGGCTGTCGGCGTCGATCGCCATCGACGGCCACGACTGTCCGCACGTGGCCTACCTGCAGATGACAGCGACGATGAGCTCGCTTCGCTACGCCCGCCACGACGGCACCGAATGGCGGATCGAGACGGTGCTTGCCGGGGAGGCGCTCACCTATCTTGGCTGTACGCTGGCGCTCGATGAGGACGACAAGCCGCACGTCGCCCTTTGGGACTGCAAGGAAGGGAAGATCCGCTACGCGACCCACGACGGTTCCACGTGGCTGCTCGAGACGATCGACACCATTGCCGAACCCAACGTTGCGACGGACTTCCTCGTGCCGTCCATCGCCGTCGAGAAGGGCGGGACAGTGCACGTCGCCTACTACGACCTGACAGAGGAGGCGCTTTGCCACGCGCGCCGGGACGCCCCCCTCTCTTGGAGTGTCGAAACCGTTGATCGCGGCGAGTGGGTCGGGACCCACTGCTCGCTCGCGGTCGACGCCCTCGGGCAGCCGCGCATCGCCTACGTCGACGACGTGGACCGAGCGCTCAAATACGCATCGTCGGCGCCGGGCGCCGGCTGGGCCGTCGGCGCGGTCCCCGGCATGAGCGGCAGTTCGCTGAACAGCGTGTCGCTCGCCCTCGACGAGGCAGGTGTGCCGCACATCTTGTGCGACGGCGACGCGGACGCCGCGGTGCGGTACTGCACCTACAGGGAAGGAGGATGGACGATCGAGTCGATCGACTCGGACGCCGGGTGGGGTGCCTTCGCGTCGATCGCTCTCGATGCCGACCAACGTGTCCACGCGTCGTTCGTGGCTCCCGGTGCGGATCTTCGCTACGCACGCCGAAGTGGGGCTGCCTGGTCCGTGGAGACCGTGGACATCGGCGGGTTCGCCGGCGAGGAAAACTCCCTAGCAGTCGATGCCTTCGACCGCCCGCACGTTGTCTACAGCGCCGCCGCGGGCGGGGCGGAATACCGCTACGCCACCCAGCTCGCGAACGGATCGTGGCAGGTCGCGGTCATGGAGCTGCCGGACGAAGCGCCGTCCTTCGCCTCCGTGTCGATCGCCCTCACACCACAGGACGCCCCGAGTGTTCTCCTGCCCAACAACGAGACACAGGCCGTCCCCCTTGGCGTCTTCGAAGACGGCACGTGGAGCTTCGAGGCGATCCCTGACGGAGAGGTCTCCTTCGGCAACTGCGCCCTCGTGTTCGACGCCCAAGGGATCCCCCACTGTCTCTACCCCGGTGCCTACGAACAGCAGGTCACCTACGCTCGTAGGGACGGGGCGGTCTGGCGCACGCAGGCCGTGGGCGAGGGCAGCCTGCGGGGGGCGGACCGCGGGTTGGCGCTCGACAGTTCAGGCCGCCCCCACGTCGCCTTCCTGGGCACGTTTGGCGAAGACCGGCCGCTGCTGTACGCCCGCCTCCAGGGGACACGCTGGGTGCAGCAGACCGTCGATACGGCGCCGTGCTGGGGCGGTGCGATCGCCGTGGACGCTCTGGGCCGCCCCCACATCGCGTACATGCGCACCGAGACCGACGAGATCTGCTACGCCACACACGACGGCGCGTCGTGGCGAACCGAGGTCATCGCCTCCGCCGAGAGCGACGAGATCGCGATCGCCGTCGACGCATCCGGCGTCGTCCACATCGCCTACGGTTCGTACGGCGAGCCGGCGAGCCTCGCCTACGCCACACCGTGTGATAGCGGGTGGCAGGTCGAGTGGGTCGATCCGCAGACCACCGTCTACAGCGGCATCTCGTTGGCGCTCGACAGCGCAGGAGCCCCTGCGATCACCTACTTCGACGCTGTCGCTGGCGACCTGTGGATCGCGCGCAAACCGGTCCGCGCCACACCGTAGCATGCCGGCTCCCGCCGCAGCGGGCTCCCCTTGACCGTCAGCTTCATCGCCTGCGGCTACAGCTCGCCCCGCTGGTAGCGTGTCCACAGGTCAACGAAGGTCCGTGGGACGTCGACCTCCAGCCCAGATCGCCCGAAGAACGTGGCGAGGTTGCGGAGATCTCGCTCCAGCAGCCGCGGGGCGGCGTTGTTGAACCGCGCGTCGACCGCCTGCGGCAGGTCGATGATCCGCGCGTCGCCGTCCCAGACGAGGATGTTGAACGGCGAGAGGTCCCCGTGAACAAGGTGCTCGCGCAGCATCAGCTTCACGTCCCCAAAGATCTGGCCCCACAGCCGTTCCGCCGACGCTCGATCGAGCGACACACCGTCGAGGTGTGGCGCCGGCCCGGCGCCGTTCCCAACGAACTCCATGAGGATCGCCCGTCCAGCGCGGGCGACCGGCACCGGAGTACTCGCCCCTGCCGACGCCAGACGGCAGAGGTTGCTGTACTCCGCGTCCACCCACAATCCGGCGGCAACCGTCTTCCCGAACGCGGAGTGCGCCCGAATCGCGCGGATGGTCCGTTCCTTGAGGACGCGCTCCCGCCCTTGGAAGTACTCCGGAGCCCACTTGTGCGCCGACGCCGCATGCTTCCGATACACCTTCGCCGCAAGGAATCGGCGTCGGGTCGCCGGGTGGGCTCGGCAACAGTAGACCGTCGCCTCTTTCCCGCTCATCAGCTTTGCGTGGATCCGTGTGATCAGTCCCCGGTCGAAGAACGGATCGAGTTCGGGGACCCCGATGGTCGTCTGCACGTGTGTCGCTGTGTCCAGGTCGTTGGATACGGCCGGATGTTGACTCAAGGATGCCTCCCTGTTCGTGTAGCGGTGAAGGGTCGAGTGTGCGTGTCGTGCGCAGCCTCACGGAACAGGGGAAGCTCGACGGTCGATCTAGCGAGTCGTACGAGACGGAGTGGAGGCGGCGGACGCACGTATGGTGACAGTGTTCATCGAACGCCTCCTTTCTCTTTCGATACGGACGCCGCGAGATGCGGCGTCGACGTGTAGACAGTAACCGTAGCCGGGCGCGGCGGCTCCGTCAAGGCGATCGCCACGGCGGTCCGGGCAGGTCGTCGCCCGCCGCGAACGCATCCGATGCCCCCCGTGCGATGCTGCATCTTGACGCAGCTCCCGGCGTCTCGTACCTTTTCCACACCGTTCTCATGGAGAGGCATCATTCGACGGCGTCGTGTCACGGCGCCGTGGCACGGAAAGGAGGCGCGACGATGATCGAAGATCAAGCCGATACAGGGTTCGCGGCTCCCGACGGTGCCGCTCGCGTTCGCTGACAACCTAACAGGCGAACGCGCCGCCTCACCGCCTGAGACAGGCCAGCCTCAATGCTTCCTCGTGCAGGTCCCGCGGACGCCCCCACACTCTCTCCCGTTGAGCTTCCTCCCGCGCGAAACGGGAGAGAAGCCCCGAAGCCCGACAGCAGAAGGCACCTGCCATGAAGATCCCGATCAAGCGGTACTACAGCCTGCTCGCCGCCTACCTTCGTCCACAGCGGCGGTGGGTCGCGGTGCTGGCGCTTCTCGTACTGATCACGATCGTCCTGCGACTCGCCAACCCGCAGATCCTTCGAGGCTTCATCGACACCGCAACCGAAGGAGGATCTCGCGCGATCCTGATCCGCTCGGCGCTCCTGTTCTTTGGGATCGCGATCCTCACGCAGATCGTGGCCGTGGCCGCCACCTACGTCGGCGAGACGGTGGCTTGGACAGCGACCAACGCACTTCGACTGGATCTTCTTGACCACGCGCTGCACCTCGATGCGACGTTCCACAAGGACCACACCCCGGGTCAGATGATCGAGCGGATCGACGGGGACGTCGCCACGCTGTCGAACTTCTTCTCACGCTTCGTCATCGACATCGTCGGCAACGGGATCCTCGTCGCCGGGATCGTTGCCCTGCTGTTTCGCGAAGACTGGCGCATCGGACTGCCGATCTTCGCCTTCGCCGTCGGCACGCTCCTGCTGCTCGTCCGCATTCGCAAGCTGGCCGTCCCCCACTGGACCCGCTTTCGGAAGCTGTCGGCGGAGTTCTTCGGCTTCCTCGGCGAGCACATCGCCGGGCGGGAGGACATCCGGGCCAACGGCGCGGTCGACCATGTGATGCATCGGTTCTTCGGCTTCGTGCAGAGGATGTACCCATCGCGCCGCCGCTCCAGTCTCGGAGGCTACGCCATGTGGATGTCCAACATCGGGCTGTTCGCGATCGGCCACGCCGTGGCGTTCGGCGTCGGTGCGACGTTGTGGCGTGCGTCGCTCATCACCATAGGGACCGTGTACCTGGTCTTCCATTACACCGAGCTGCTGCGCGGGCCGATCTCGGAGATCCGCACACAGATCACCGATCTCCAGAGGGCGGAGGCGGGAATCCGCCGGCTCCGCGACCTGCTGTCGACAAACTCGCAGCTCCCCGACACGGGCACCGAGAGGCTTCCCTCGGGCCCGTTGCCGATCGAACTCCAGGGCGTTTCCTTCGCCTACGAGGGCTCACCCACTTCGCAGCGACCGCCCGAAGACGAGGAGGCGCCGGAGCACGTTCCGGCACTGCATGACATCGATCTGACGCTTGAACCCGGAGAGGTTCTCGGGCTTCTGGGGCGCACGGGAAGCGGCAAGACCACCCTCGCTCGGCTGCTGGTGCGTCTCTACGATCCGCAACGCGGTCGGGTGTGCGTCGGTGGGCGACCGGTGGACTCGATTCGTCTTGCCGATCTTCGTCGGGCGGTGCGCAAGGTGCCGCAGGAAGTGCAGCTCTTCCGCGCCACCATCCGCGACAACGTTCGCCTGTTCGACGCCTCGGTCTCCGACGCGCGGATCCTGGAAGCGCTCGATCACCTGGGCATTCGGGAGTGGGTGCAACGGTTGCCCGAAGGGCTGGACACCGAGCTTGCGGCGGACGGCGGTGGCCTTTCCGCCGGGCAGGCCCAGCTCGTCGCCTTGGCGCGCGCCTTCCTTGCCGACCCGGGAGTCATCATCCTCGACGAGGCGTCGTCGCGCCTGGATCCGGCGACCGAGGCCCTCCTGGAGCTCGCCGTCGATCGGCTGCTCGAGGAACGCACAGCGATCATCATCGCCCATCGATTGTCGACGGTGCAGCGCGCCGATCGGATCTTGATCCTCGAGGCCGGCCTCATCGCAGAGTGGGGAGACCGCGACGCGCTGGCATCGGACCCCAACTCCCGGCTGAGCCGATTGTTGCGCGCTGGGCTCGAGGAGGTGCTGGCATGAAGCTGCGTCACGCGTTGCTGCAGCTCGTCAGATACCGTCCCGGGCTCTACGCTGCCGATGTCGCCGCATGGATCGCCATCCTCCTTGCGGAGATCGGCGCCGGCTACGTTGCGAAGATCTTCTTCGACGGACTCACGGAAGGCTCGCCAGCGGGCTGGTCCCTTGGGAGCATCGTCGCCCTGGTCGTCGCCGCCGGCCTCGTTCGCGTACTGACGATCCTCGTGGGGGCGCTCCTCGACATCCGGCACCGCTACAACATGGGCAGCCTTCTGCGCCGCAACCTTCTGGCGGGCATCCTCGCACGCCCCGGAGCCCAGTCGCTGCCCGGATCCACAGGCGAGACGCTGAACACGCTTCGCGACGACGTCCAAGTGGTCGAAGACACCATCAGCTGGATGATCGATCAGATGGCGTTCTTGGTCTACGCCGGCGTCGCCCTGGCGATCCTTGTCGCCATCGACGCACAGATCACCGCGATCGTCGTGCTGCCGCTTCTCACGGTCATTGCGGGCGCGCGCCTCGTGAGCAAGCACATCCGCCGCTTCCGGGAGGCGAGCCGGCGCGCCACAGAGCGCGTGACCGGAGCGATCGGCGAGGCGATGGAGAGCGTTCAAACGATCCAGCTGGCCGGCGCCGAACCACACATCCTCCAGCACATCGCGAAGCTCAGCAAGGCACGGCTTCACGCCACGGTGCGCGATCGGCTGCTGACCCAGTCGTTCCACTCGTTCTTCTGGAACACCGCCACGTTGTGCACCGGTCTGATCCTTCTGGCCGCAGCCGACAGCTTGCGCTCCGGAGCGTTCACGGTCGGCGACTTCGCGGTGTTCGTGATCTACGTCGGGGTTTTGGCCGAGGTCGTCGCCGAGATCGGGGACTTCATGATGCACCTCAAGCAGGGGGCCGTCTCCATAGAGCGCATGGCGCGCGTGGTCGACGGGGAAACCACGGCGGTCGTCGCCCACGCGCCGATCCACTTGACCGGCCCGCTGCCCGATGTCGTGGATCCCCCACGGGCCGCGTCCGACCGTCTGCAGGATCTTCGCGTCCGCGGCCTCGCCTACCGGTGGGACCGAGCGGCGATGCAAGACGCCGCGGGCGACGCGCCGTTCGCCCTGCGCAACGTGTCGTTCGGCCTCGTCCGCGGTGAGTTCGTTGTCGTCACCGGCCGCATCGGATCCGGGAAGACCACCCTGCTGCGGGCCCTGCTCGGGCTGGTGCCATTCGAGTCGGGGACAATCCTGTGGAACGGAGACCCGGTGACCGACCCGGCGCGGTTCTTCGTGCCGCCGCGCTGCGCGTACACCCCTCAGGTGCCGCAGCTGTTCTCCGCCTCGCTGGAAGCGAACATCCGCATGGGATCCGCCGCCTCCCCGGAGGCGCTGCGGCGAAGCATCCGCCTCGCGGTGATGGAGGACGACGTGCCGCAGCTGCATCGCGGCCTGGACACGCTGATCGGCGCCAAGGGCGTGAAGCTCTCCGGCGGCCAGCGCCAACGGACGGCCGCCGCGCGCATGTTCGTTCGCGATCCTGAGCTTCTCGTGTTTGATGATCTGTCGAGCGCCCTGGATGTCGAGACCGAGAGGCTGCTTTGGGAGCGCACGTTCGCCCGCGGTGATCGCACCTTCCTTGTGGTCTCCCACCGACGTTGCGCCCTGGAGCGGGCCGACCGCATCCTCTTGATGAAGGACGGCGCCCTGCTCGGATGCGGCCCGCTCCAAGAGCTTCTCGCGTGCCACGAAGAGATGCGGAGGTTGTGGCGCTGCGGGGCCGACAGCTCGCCGCGCGCCTCCACATAGAAGCTCCTCGGTCACGCGAGAAGCGATCTCCTGCCGCTCTCATCAGGTGTCACGATCACGGCCAATGCGACCCTTCGCATTCCCGCGTCACGTCTCCCGCTTCCCGGTCGTTCCTCCGGTGGTGCGGCGTCGTGCGGCGGCTGAGCACTCGCTGTGCCTTCCCGCAGGCCACACCCCCTACCCGAAAGCCTTCGAGCGGTTCACCCCCACAAGGCAGAACGAACCGGGGACCGCATGGGGCGGCACTTCGCGTTCGGCGGCGGACCGAGTGAGATCGCCGCTTCCGTGAAATACCACGACCTTCGAAGACAGTTCCATTTCTATTCGGCTATTGACACGGCTGGACCATCCAGCTATAGTCGATGTGCCTGCAAAAGCATTGGCCTTCCTGTTCGGGGCGAACCCATTGTGAGGTGGGGGCGCAAAGCTACGGGCCTAAGAGGACGAACTAGGCTGCCGAGCTGCCGGGAAACCTGCAGTTCGGCGTTCTGTTTTCGGTCGGCGGGTCTTGCCTGGAAGGCACGGGGCGAGGCTTCGCCAGCGGCGGGAAGGTGGGGCCGCGAGGATATTGGACGGCCACGCGTCGTTCGTAGAGATCGCACAGGTCCCCACCGAAGACGGAAGGAGGCTCTGCGGGCACCGCGCAGTGCGCCAGTCGACGCGGCGCCCGAGGAACGAGGCCAACGAGGAGCTGTACAGGGCAAACTGCCCGTAAGGACAGGACGCAAAGCCACGGGCCTTCTCGCAAGTGGAGGCAGCCGGTTGCCGGTTCCACCAGTCTAAGGAGGTGTGGCATGCGTGCCTTGCTTGTGGGCATCGACAAGCACCGCGTCGTAGGAAGACTCGCGGTGTGCTTTGTGGCAGCGCTCTGCATCGGTTGGGTTGGCGTGCAGGTGTGGGCGGACTGCACGCCGCAATACACGTTGACCCTAGAGGCACGATCGAAGACCGGCAAGTGGGGCACAGGAAGCCCCAAGGGATGGACCGAAGGCGAGTGCATCCCGTTCCGGCTCACAATCGAGAACAAGAAAGACTGTGCGAACGACGAGTGCATCACCATTGCTTACTACGAGACCGACACCTACGGTGTAGAGGGCATCACCCGATTTGAGAACAGCAGCCCCTCCTTCTCGGGCGGCGCCTGCAGTGGCGTCTCGTGTCCGGCCCGATCGGGTTGTTACCACGTCAACATCGCGCTCGCCGCGCACACCCAGACCACGGCCACCTGGTGCGCCCGCCTGAGCGACGAGGCCCACGATTTCTCAGGGCCGATCCAGGTGCGTGTCAGCGCGCCGAGCGGCGAGAAGACCGTCTCCATCAACCCCAACGATATCGCGCCGCTCTGTGATCTGTCGGTCGAGATCGCCACTCCGGGAGAGCTGTCGTGCATCAACCCGTCGGTGACGCTCGATGCGACCACCACAGGCGGGACAGCGCCGCTTGACTACGATTGGCGGGACTCGTCGAACCAGCAGGTGGGAACGACCGAAGACATCGTGGTCAGCGACCCCGACACCTACACCCTCACCGTGACCGACGCTAGCGATTGCGTCGCGAGCGACAGCGTCACCGTGACCGAGGAGCCGGGCGGTCGCCCCACCGCGGAGTTCTCCGCCGACCCCACCTCCTGTTGTGCCCCGCTGACGGTCAGCTTCACCGACCTGTCGAACCCCAACGGGCAGCCGATCACGGCCTGGAGCTGGAGCTTCGGCGACGGCGCCACCTCCACCGCGCAGAACCCCTCCCACGTCTACGACACCCCGGGCAGCTACTCCGTCTCCCTCACCGTGACCAACGCCTGCGGGTCCGACACCGACACCAAGACCGAGTACATCCAGGTCGGCGGTCCGCCCACTGCGGAGTTCTCCGCCGACCCCACCTCCTGCTGCGCCCCCCTCACCGTCGACTTCACCGACCTCTCCGACGGCAACAACAAGCCGATCGACTCCTGGAGCTGGAGCTTCGGCGACGGGGACACCTCCACCGAGCAGAACCCCTCCCACGTCTACGACACCCCGGGCAGCTACTCCGTCTCCCTCACCGTGACCAACGCCTGCGGCTCCGATGTCGAGACCAAGACCGAGTACATCCAGGTCGGC
>Ga0272442_10001553_pt1 | contig 34646 bp, 30 predicted proteins | sample SSMForm2O_FD_200262 | JGI IMG/M metagenome (GOLD analysis project Ga0272442, IMG submission 200262) | Marine sediment archaeal communities from Little Sippewissett salt marsh, Falmouth, MA, United States - SSM-Form-2O | ecosystem: Environmental > Aquatic > Marine > Wetlands > Sediment ... | reverse complement strand
CCAAAACCCACACGAAACTATTTTCTCAGCCCCCCTTCGCAAACCCCTATAAATATTGGCTTTTCTGAAAACCCCGTTTCAGGGGTGGCGGTTTGCTCAGACCTCTGATGGACCGAACGTGAGCTTGAGGCGGTTCTTCTTGTCTGAATGTGTAGAAATTGACCACGAAGACAAACCACACGACCGTCAGAAGAGCCGCCCGCGACATGGTGCCTTCATTCTTCATGCACTTAACGGCGGGCATGACCTTCGTTTCACACCGCGTCGGCGCGGTGTGGAACGTAACGGTCAATGCTCTGGTTAGGCTGCCTTTTCTCCTCCCACCCATATCGTCTGGTACGGAGCAATGATTCGTCTGCGCCTATCTGTCGCTTTGATGAGCAGTTGAGCAAGGCCCTCCTCGTCATCTGCTGACGGGAGGTCATTCCCGGAGTAGCGCCAACTGGCGCACTGATACGTCAGGTATGCATAGAAATCAGGGAACAGCAAGGTGTACTCTCTGGCACACAACGTCTGGATTCTGACACCTTGCTTCTCGAATCGCGCCTTCTCTACGCAGAGAGTGCTGAAGTCTCCGCCAGTCTCAACGAAGATGAGCCCCTGTGGCTGCAGGACCCTGAGGGCCTCTCTGAGAGTGTCGTCAGAACGGCCAAGGGGACCACGTTCGGAAAAGACCATGTCGAAGGCATGGTCATCAAAGGGAAGTGGTATCGACTTCGCAAATTGAAAGTCCACATTCTGAATTCCTGCGGCATCTCGTTTCTGGATTGCCAGAGCTATCATGTGGTCCTCAGACTCATCAATCCCCGTGCCGTGGGCAAAGAGCGTCGCATTGGCAAGGAGTGTCCGTCCATCTCCGCAACCGACATCCAGCACACGTTCTGACCTCGCAAAAGCGTCGCGCAGGACCGCAGATGTTTCCGGAACAAGAGGCCCCACTGATTCATAGGGTACCGAGTCCTTGACGTAGTAGGACTGATATGGATCGAGGCCTTTGAATCGATCCAGGACGGCCTGCACTCTGTTGCGATCAATGTGCATATGATTCCTTGAGCCTAACGGCGCACCTAAGCGGCGCGGCTTCAGACGCGTACGCTTCAGGTGCTGGTTCGAAATTCGTTTATGATTCCGGTTCAGTTCCGGCGCCGACTGTGATCAGGGCACCCCTGCCTATTCCAGAGGGGAGTACTGGACAGGATCAACTGGATCAACAGGATGGGAGGCCTGGTCCGTCCGCGTCTTCTCTTATCCTGTGAATCCTGTTCATCCTGTCAAAATACTCTCTTCTCTCGTCCGTTTCGAACATATGCATTTACGGTCCATTTCGCGAATGCCGGAGCAATTTCGCGAGTGCAGGGGGCCCAAATACTAGGGTTTACGCTCTTCTCAGGCGTGACCGGGCACACTCCGTACCCGTCGATTATGCAACCGACTGGCGGCGACCGAGTGGCGCGGCAAAAAAGGGGGGTACAACCCCGAAAACGCCTGTTAGCTGATACTAATCTATACAGCTATTCAGCGCCAGAGGTTTCTGGTTCCTTCATCGAAGTAGGAAAGGGGGGAAGAGAGGAACGGCGTTGGAACGCCGTTCTACAGTTGGAATGGGAGGCAGTCTGGAAGTCTGCACTTCCGCGGATGGCCCTCTATCCCCGTAACTTGTCCCTTTGGCCTGCGACGCCCCGCCTTCGCCGTGCCGGCGGCTTTTTTGTTGCCCGGCTGTGCGCAGCGTGCAATAATGCGCGGCTTTGCTGAAATTCAGCCCGTTTCACGGGCCGATCCGGACATCTAGAAGAGGACTGCTATGAAGGATATCCCTGTATCTAATGTGAGGAACTTCGCAATCATGGGCCATACGGCCAGCGGCAAGACCACCCTGACCGACGCGATCCTATTCAAGCTCGGGCTTAACGACAGGCTGGGCTCCGTGGATTCCGGGTCGAGCATGGCCGACTGGAGCGACGAGGAGAAGAACCGCAAGATAACAACATTCGCCAAGCCTTTTGCCGGCTCGTATAAGCTGGGCGCCAACGACTACGGCCTCGTCATCACGGACACGCCCGGGTACATGGACTTCTTCGGCCAGGTCGTGGCAGCTACCAGGGCCACAGAAACCGGGCTCATCGCCGTTGACGCATCGGCCGGAGTCCAGGTGGGCACGCGCCATGCGTGGCGAGCCTGCGAAAAGGCCGGACTGGCGAGGGCTGTCGTCATCACCGGGCTGGACAAGGAGAACACGGATTTCGCGAAGGCCATGGACGATGTGCAGGCGTCTTTCGGCAAGAACTGCGTGCCGGTGGTGTTCCCGCTGGCCGACGGCTCGGCCGTCGTGGACGTGCTGGGGGCGAAGGACGTGCCTGACGAGCTGGCATCCCAGGTCGAGGAGGCCAAGAACGGACTCGTGGAGCTTGCCGCGGAAACGGACGATTCGCTGATAGAGAAGTTCCTGGGTGGCGAGGAGCTGTCGGCCGACGAGCTGGCAGCCGGACTCAAGAGCGCGGTTAATTCGGGCGGTCTTGTGCCGGTATTCGCGTGCATGGCCCGGAATGACGTCGGCATAGCCGAGCTCCTCGACGGCGCATGCAGGCTGTTCCCCTCCCCCTCCGAGCACGAGGCGACCGACGCGGAAGGCAACGCGATCAGTTCGGCGGCCGACGCGCCCTTCGTGGGACTCGTCTGGCGCTCCGTCAACGACGCATTTGTCGGCCAGCTCGCGTTCGTGCGCGTGCTGGGTGGCACGATCACGGGCGACTTGGAGGCCGTGAACAGTTCGAACGGACAGAAAGAGCGGATCGGCTCGCTCCTCCTGATAAACGGCAAGAAACAGGACAATGTGACCTCGGCAACAGCGGGCGACATCATAGCCATCCCGAAGCTCAAGGAAACAGGCGTAAGCGACACTCTTTGCGCGACCGGCAACAAGATCGTCAGTCCGCGTATTGACTTCCCGAAGCCCGTAATGTTCCAGGCCGTAACGGCCAAGACACAGGCCGATGAAGACAAGATCGGAACGGCGCTCAGCCGGCTCTGCGACGAAGACCCCACCCTAAGGGTCGAACGCAATACCGAGACCAAGGAAATGGTGCTCCAGGGGCTCGGGGACGTGCACATCGATGTCGCCGTGGAGCGCATGAAGAGCCGGAGCAACGTGGAAGTCGTCCTGGCCACTCCCAAGGTGCCCTACCGCGAAACGGTGACGTCGACGGGCCAGGGCCACTACAAGCACAAGAAGCAGTCCGGCGGCCGCGGCCAGTACGGCGAGGTATACCTGAGAATCGAACCCAAGCCGCCCGAGGAGGAGGAATGGTTCATTGACGCCATCGTCGGCGGCGTGATCCCCAACAACTTCATACCGGCGGTGCAGAAAGGACTCGTGGAGGGCATGACATCAGGCGCCGTTGCGGGGTACCCTGTAACGAACGTCAAGGCCACGCTCTACGACGGATCGTTCCACGATGTTGACTCCTCCGAAATCGCGTTTAAGATCGCCGCGTCACGCGCGTTCAAGGACGCGATGACCAACGCCAAGCCCGTCCTGCTCGAGCCGATCATGACTGTCAAGGTCACGGTTCCCGAGCAGTACATGGGCGACATCAACGGCGACCTGAACCACAAGCGCGGCCGTATCCTCGGCATGGGCGCGGAGGAAGGCATGCAGGTGGTGACCGCGTCGGTGCCCCAGGCCGAGTTGTTCCGCTACGCGGCGGAGCTGCGCAGCATAACAGCCGGCCAGGGCAGCTTCGAAATGGAGATGGATCGGTACGATATCGTGCCGGCTAACGTCGCCCAGAAGGTAATCGCCGCGGCCGAGAAGAAAAAAGAGGAAGAGTAGGAAGGTGTCGGGTGTCAGGTGTCGGGTGTCGGCTCCAGAATGGGACCCGTGGGAAGCCTGAGAGGCTGTCGGTTGTGTCCGAGGCAGTGCGGCGTTGATCGGGCTGCCGGTGTGACGGGCCATTGCGGTGCCGGCAGCCGCGCGCAAGTGTTCCGCTACGCACCCCACTTCGGCGAGGAGCCGCCCATTTCGGGCAGCCGCGGATCCGGCGCGGTTTTCTTCAGCCGCTGCACCCTCAACTGCATCTACTGCCAGAACTATCCCTGGAGCCAGGAAGGGCTCGGTGTCGAATACGATGCCCCCGGTCTAGCAGGCATTCTCCGGTCACTCGACGATCAGGGATGTCATAACTGGAACCTGGTGAGCCCCACCCCGTGGCTACCTCGAATCAGCGAAGCCATCGGCGCGCTTGCGGACGAAAATATCTCGTTGCCGGTTGTCATGAACACCAGCTCCTACGAACGGGTGGAGACCCTGGCGCAGTACGCCGACATGATCGATGTGTTCCTGGCCGATCTGCGTTACGCGTCACCCCGGACGGCCCTAGAAGGCTCCGGCGTAACGGACTACGTCGATGTCGCGCGCGTGGCCGTGCGGGAGATGTGGCGCCTGGCCGGCCCGCTGCGCTTCGACGAGAGCGGCATTGCTCTGTCGGGAGTGATCTGCCGGATCTTGATACTGCCGGGGCACGCGGACGAAGCGGTGGCCAACATGGAGTGGCTCGCGGACACGATCGGGACCGATGTAGCGGTGAGCCTCATGGCACAATACACACCGGCTCACAGAGCCGTGTCAACGAAACCGTGGAACAGGAACATCATTAAGTCTGAGTATGTGCTGGCTTTCGAGGCGTTCGAACGGTTAGGATTTGCCTTGGGCTGGGTGCAGGACCCGGACGACCCGCCACCTGACGGCCTGGTTGGATTCGAGATGCAGCAGTCCGGTGTTTGAGAATAAAGAACCGAAGAGTGGGGTTGGGCGATGAGCGGCCATAGTAAATGGAAAACGATTCAGCACAAGAAGGGCGCGGCGGATGCGAGGCGCGGAAAGATATTCAGCAAGCTAAGCAAGGAGCTCATGGTCGTGGCCAGGAACGGCGGCAGCGACCCCGACAAGAACCCCCCGCTCCGGGTCCTGATACAGAAGGCCAAGAGCGTCAACATGCCATCCGACAACATAGACCGCGCCGTGAAGAAGGGTGCGGGCGAGCTGGAGGGCGTATCGTTCGAGGAAGTCGCCTACGAGGGCTACGCGGCGGGCGGCGTCGGCCTCGTCGTGCTGGCGCTGACGGACAACAAGAACCGCGCGGCGGCGGAGATAAGGCACATATTCACCAAGCACGGCTCCAGTTTTGCCGGCCAGGGCTCGGTAAAACGCGGTTTTGAACGGAAGGGGCAGATATTCGTCGATGCCGGTGTTGTCGAGGAAGACAAGCTCATGGACGTGGTGCTGGAGGCCGGCGCCGATGATATGAAGAATGACGACGGCCAGTTCGAGATCCTGACCGATCCGGCGACTTTCGCGGACGTAACGGAGGCCCTCGAAAAGGCCGAAATCCCCACGCTCAACGCCGAAATATCGCTTCTGCCCATGGTGCCCGTGCCGATAACCGAAAAATCCGTCGCTTCCTCGGTGCTTCGTTTCGTGTCCGATCTCGAAGACAACGAAGATGTCCAGAACGTCTACACGAACATGGACATGTCGGACCAGGTGCTCAAAGAGCTGGAAGAGGATGCCTAATTCGCGCAGCGGCACGTTCCGGGTTCTCGGAATCGACACTTCTCTGCGATCCACCGGCGTGGCGGTGATCGAGGCCGTCGGCAACAGGCTTTCCGCCATCGAACACGGCACCCTGAAGAACTCCCGTGCCGCCCCGCACAGCGCGTGCCTGAAGCGCATCGACGGCGGCCTTTCCGATCTCATCGCACGCACGGAACCCAACGCAGTCGCCATCGAAGGGGCTTTCTACAGCAAGAACGCGAGAACAGCGATGATTCTCGGCGAGGCGCGCGGGGTGGCCATAGCGGCCTGTGCCAGGGTCGGCCTACCCGTTTACGAGTACGCGCCGCGCCGCGTCAAGCAGGCGCTCGTCGGGGCGGGCTCGGCAAGCAAGATCCAGGTGCGAAAGATGGTCATGACCTTGCTGGGGCTGGACGAGGAACCGCAGGAGGACGCCGGAGACGCCCTTGCAATCGCGATCTGTCATCTGCATAGTAGATCGGGACACGCGGCGATGGCGCCGGAGGAGATATAGGTTCTGGTCGCGAATCTTAATCGCACTCTCTGGCTCGCAAATCGGGGCGGAGGGGGTCTGGCTCTGGCGCCGCCAGGATTGGCGACCTGCCCGCAGTGCTACGCACAGCGTTGCAGGCGGGGTGGGAAGAGTGCGAGTAGGAACGGCGGGGGATTGGTCCAAGAATGATCACGTTTCTTGAGGGTATCGTCGAGGAGAAGCAGCCCACGAGCGTGGTGTTGAACGTGGGGGGCGTGGGTTACGAGGTGTTCGTTCCGCTGAGCAGCTACGACAGGCTTCCGGCCCGGTCGGAGACCTGCCGCATCCTGACCTACGACTACGTTCGGGAGGACACCCACCAGCTCTTCGGCTTCATGACGACGGATGAACGCACCATGTTCCTCCTGCTCATCGGCATCAGCGGAATCGGCCCGAAGCTTGCGTTGAGCGCGTTGAGCGGCCTGACGGCGAGGGAACTTACGGCCGCGGTGGTGGAAGCCGACGTCAAGCGGATCAGCTCTATATCGGGAATAGGCAAGAAGATGGCCGAACGCATCGTGGTCGACCTCAAGGACAAGATCGGCAAAGCCGACGCACTCGAGGCCGTCGCCGGCGCCGGGGAGGAACCGGAGGATGCGGCGAGAATGCGGGACGCGGTGCTGGCGCTGATCTCGCTGGGGTACAGGCAGAACCAGGCGAGGAAGATGGTGGCAGCGGCCCTCAAGGGCAGCGCGGCGGAAGATGCATCCGTCGAGGACATCATTAAGCGGGCATTGGCGGGGAGGTAGGGAGGAAAAGTGATCCAATCATGGGTGAAAGGTTCATAACTGATACACTGGGAAGTCCGGACAACGAGCTGGACCTCACCCTGCGTCCGCCCAGGTTCCAGGACTTCGTGGGCCAGGCCAAGGTGGTGGAGCGCCTGGAGCTCGCAGTGGAAGCCGCCCGTGCGCGTGGCGACGTGCTTGACCACGCGCTGCTGTCGGGTCCGCCCGGACTGGGCAAGACCACCCTCGCCTACATCCTGGCCAACGCCATGGAGGTCGATGTCAAGGCGACGTCAGGACCTGTGATAGACAAGCCCGCGGATCTCGCCGGCCTGCTCACGAGCCTGGAGAAAGGCGACATACTTTTCATCGATGAGATACACCGGATGCAAAAAGCTGTCGAGGAGTACCTCTACGCCGCGATGGAAGACTTCGTGCTCGACATAATGCTTGACCAGGGGGCCAACGCGCGTTCGGTACGGCTCGAGCTGAAGCGGTTCACCCTCGTGGGAGCAACCACGCGCAGCGGGCTGCTGTCAGCCCCACTCAGGTCCCGTTTCGGCCTCACGAACCGGCTCGACTACTACGCGCCCGGCGATCTCCGCTCCATCGTAACGCGGTCCGCGCGTATCCTGGACGTGGAGATCGACGAAGAAGGGGCGGCCGAGGTTGCCGGGCGCTCACGGGGCACGCCGCGAATCGCCAACAACCTTCTCCGCAGGGTCAGGGACTACGCCCAGGTCAAGGCCGACGGCAAGATCACGCGCGACGTGGCCGACAAGGCGCTCGCGATGTTCGATATCGACAAGCACGGCTTCGACGAAATGGACAAGCACATCCTGGAGACCATACTCCACAAGTTCTCCGGCGGCCCCGTGGGCCTGAGCTCGCTTGCCGTGGCCGTCGGCGAGGAAGCCGACACCATCGAGGAAGTATACGAGCCCTACCTGATCCAGAAGGGCTACATCAACCGCACCCCCAAAGGCCGCACCGCGACCGAACGATGCTACAAACACTTCGGCCTCCAGCCCGGCGGCACCCAGCCCGACCTGGGGCTGTGAACCCGGCGCCGCCTTCCCCCTGTATCCTACTCTTCGTTTCGATGTTCGGTGTTGAGTTCTCGACGTTCGATGTTTCCCGCCTCCGCCATGGCGCAGGCTTCCAATCCGGCCCGGCTCACCAAGGCCTGAACGGCGTTGGAACGCCGTTCTACATATGAGTCATAATGTCCCATCTGGGACAATATGGCGCTGCACGCTGTTGTCACATCTGCACGGCCCATCCTGCCCTTTACGGCATAAACCATTGTTATATCGTGACTTACCGCTATCAATCGCGACGGCCGTGGCGGCTTGGCACGCGAATTGCTCAAGGGTGCGAGGTGTCGTGCTATGCATGAATGTTATTTTCGAAAGGAAGTGTATAAATGTCTAAGGTTCTTGGAATAGATCTCGGGACGACGAACTCCTGTATGGCGGCGATGGAAGGCGGTGAGCCGGTCGTTGTCCCCAACGCGGAAGGCGCCAGGACCACTCCATCGATTGTTGCCTTTGCCAAGAACGATGAGCGTTTGGTCGGGCAGGCAGCAAAGCGGCAGGCGGTGACCAACCCGAAGAACACGGTCTTCTCGATCAAGCGTTTCATGGGACGCAAGTATGACGAGGTCGCCCATGAGATCTCGCTGGTGCCTTACGAGGTCGTTAAGGCCAAGAACGGTGACGCTCACGTCAAGATCGGCGACAAGACATATTCTCCGCCCGAGATATCCTCGATGATCCTCCAGAAGATGAAGGCGGATGCAGAGGCGTATCTAGGCGAGGCGATAACGCAGGCGGTCATAACTGTTCCGGCGTACTTCAACGACAGCCAGCGCCAGGCCACCAAGGACGCGGGAAAGATAGCCGGCCTGGAAGTGCTGCGCATCATCAACGAGCCCACGGCCGCCTCCCTGGCATACGGTCTCGACAAGAAGAAGGACGAGAAGATAGCCGTGTACGACTTCGGTGGCGGCACGTTCGACATCTCGATCCTGGACATCGGCGACGGCGTCTTCGAGGTCAAGGCGACCAACGGCGACACGCACCTCGGCGGCGACGACATGGACCAAGCCGTGATTGACTGGCTCGCGGAAGAATTCAAGAAGGACCAGGGCATCGACCTTTCCCAGGACAACATGGCGTTGCAGCGCCTGAAAGAAGCCGCCGAGAAGGCCAAGTGCGAGCTGTCCAGCTCACAGCAGACCGACATCAACCTGCCGTTCATCACGGCCGATAACTCCGGCCCGAAGCATCTCAACGTTCCTCTCACGCGCTCCAAGCTCGAGCAGCTCGTCGAGTCCCTGGTCGATCGAACGGTTCCGCCCTCCAGGGCCTGCATGCGCGACGCCGAAGTGACTTCCGTAGACGAGGTGATCCTGGTGGGCGGCATGACGCGAATGCCCAAGGTCCAGGAAATGGCGAAGGAGCTCTTCGGCAAGGACCCGCACAGGGGCGTCAATCCGGACGAGGTGGTTTCGGTCGGCGCCGCGATCCAGGGCGGCATCCTGAAGGGCGAGGTAAAGGACGTTCTCCTGCTCGACGTGACTCCCCTTTCCCTCGGCATCGAGACGCTCGGCGGCGTATTCACGACGCTGATCGAGCGCAACACCACGATTCCGACGAAGAAGAGCGAGATATTCAGTACGGCGGCGGACAACCAGCCGACCGTCGAAATACACGTGTTGCAGGGCGAACGCAAGATGGCCGGTGACAATAAGACCATCGGACGCTTTCATCTCGACGGCATCCCTCCTGCTCCACGCGGCATGCCGCAGATCGAGGTCTCCTTCGATCTCGACGCCAACGGCATACTCCACGTTTCCGCGAAGGACCTCGGCACGGGCAAGGAGCAGAAGATCACCATCACCGCTTCCAGCGGACTGGAAGAGGACGAGATCGACCGCATGGTGAAGGACGCCGAGCAGCACGCGGCCGATGATCAGAAACGCCGCGAGACGGTCGAGGCGAAGAACATGGGCGAGAACATCGCCTACCAGACCGAGAAGCTCCTCAAGGAACAGGCGGACAAGGTGCCCTCCGACAAGAAGGCGAAGGTCGAAGAGGCGCTCGAGAAACTCAAGGAAGCGGTGAAGTCGGAGAACGCCGACGATATCAAGGCGAAGATAGAAGCCCTGAATACGGAAATGCAGGCCATTTCCGCGGAGCTCTACTCCCAGGCCAAGCAGGACTCGCAGCAAGCCGAGGCCCCGCAGAGAGACACCGCACAGGGCGAGAAAACCGGGGACGATGAAGCCCCCAAGAAAGACGAAGGAGACGTTATCGACGCAGACTTCGAGATGGTTGACGACAAGAACGACAAGTAGGTAGCGCCGCCGCGGCGGCGGAACAATGAAGGAGGAGAAGGCAAGCACAATGAAGATTAAGCCACTGGGAGACAGAGTTCTGGTTCAGCCCGTCGAAGAGGCGGAAGTCAAGAAAGGCGGGATCATAATACCCGATACGGCCAAGGAGAAACCCCAGGAGGGCAAGGTTATCGCCGTCGGCACCGGCAAGCTGGACGACGACGGAAAACCCATGCCTTTCAACGTGAAGAAGGGCGACCGGGTTCTTATGCCGAAGTACGGCGGAACCGAGATCAAGATCGACGACAAGGAATACCAGATCGTCCGCGAGGAAGACATCCTCGGCATCATCGGCTAGTTCCACTCCACACCGAACTACCACAACAACAGGAGTCAAGGAGAGAAGAAGAATGGCTAAGGGAAAACAGATGAAGTATGACAGTGATGCCAGACAGGCGGTTATGTCGGGCATCGAGCAGCTCAGCAAGGCTGTAAAGACGACGCTGGGCCCCGCCGGCAGGAATGTCGTGCTGGACAAAAGCTTCGGCTCGCCGACGATCACCAAGGACGGCGTAACCGTGGCCAAGGAGATCGAGCTGCCGGATCCGTTCGAGAACATGGGCGCCCAGATGGTGCGCGAAGTGGCCAGCAAGACCAGCGATATCGCCGGTGACGGCACCACGACCGCCACGCTGCTGGCGGAATCCATCTACCGCGAAGGCCTCAAGGTCGTCGTCGCCGGTGCAAACGCGATGAGCGTGAAGCGCGGGATCGACAAGGCCACTGACGCCGTCGTTGCCTCGATAGCGAAGCAGAGCAAGAAGGTCAAGGAGCACACCGAAATCTCGCAGGTGGCGACTATCTCCGCCAACGGCGACACCATGATCGGCGACATAATCGCCGACGCCATGGACAAGGTGGGCAAGGACGGAACGATTACCGTGGAGGAAGCGAAGACCATCGAAACGACGCTCGACGTCGTCGAAGGCATGCAGTTCGACAAGGGCTACCTTTCGCCCTACTTCTCGACGAACGCCGACAGCATGGAAGCCGTGCTCGAGGACGCGTACATCCTCATCCACGAGAAGAAGATATCGAACCTCCAGGACCTGCTCCCGATGCTGCAGAACGTTGCCAAGGCGGGCAAGCCGCTGATGATCATCGCGGAAGACGTCGAGGGCGAAGCCCTGGCGACGCTGGTGGTCAACAGGCTCCGCGGCACGCTGCAGTGCTGCGCGGTGAAGGCACCGGGCTTCGGCGATCGCCGCAAGGCCATGCTCGAGGATATCGCGATCCTGACAGGCGGCCGCTGCCTGACAGAGGATCTCGGCATAAAGCTCGAGAACGTCAAGCTCGACGACCTCGGCACCGCGAAGCGCATCACGGTTGACAAGGAAACCACGACCATCGTCGAGGGCGGCGGCAAGACTTCCGCCATCCAGGGGCGGGTCACGCAGATCAAGCGCCAGATCGAGGAGACCACCTCGGACTACGACCGCGAGAAGCTGCAGGAGCGCCTGGCGAAGCTCGCCGGCGGCGTTGCGGTAATCAACGTCGGCGCGGCGACCGAGACCGAGATGAAGGAGAAGAAGGCTCGCGTCGAAGACGCCCTCCATGCCACCCGTGCGGCGGTCGAGGAAGGCGTGGTCGCGGGCGGCGGCGTGGCCCTGGTACGGGCACAGGCCGCACTCGCCAAGCTGGATGTGGATAGCGAGGACGAGACAGTCGGCGTAGCGATCGTGCGCGCAGCTCTCGAATCCCCGCTACGCCAGCTCGTCGCCAACTCCGGCCTTGAAGGCGCCATCGTGGTGCAGAAGGTCAGGGACGGCAAGGGCAGCTTCGGATACAACGTGGCCACGGCCGAATACGGCGACCTGGTCAAGGACGGCGTTCTTGATCCTGCGAAAGTCACCCGTTCGGCGCTGCAGAATGCGGCCAGCATAGCCGGCCTGCTGCTCACGACCGAGTGCATGGTCACGGAAATACCGGAAGAAGAGAAGCCTCCCATGGCGCCTCCCGGAGGCGGAATGGGCGGAATGGGCGGAATGATGTAATTCCGGACCATAAGTAGTTGACTTGGAGTAACGGGGCGCATAGAATGCGCCCCGTTTACTCTTTCTTAAGAGGAGAAAGCCTTGAATCTTACGTTGCTAGACCAGGCCAAGGAACGTGTACCGAGCATACCCGTCCTCATCAATATGGTGTCCAAGCGGGTCCGCCAGCTGAACGCCGGCTTCAGGCCGTACGTAAAGCCCGAAAGCCCTGACGAGGACAAGATGGACACCGCGCTCAGGGAGATCGCGGAAGGCAAGCTGATTGCCGAGATCGATTTCGCCGCGTCGGCCGAGGCTACCGGCCTGGAATAGCGAAGACGATTCGTGCCTGCTCCCCGGGGCTCGACCCCACTGGATCGTGGCCATGACACCCGCGCGCAAACCTCACAAGCGGCTAGCCGCCAACCGGAAAGCGCTCCGCGATTACCATGTCCTCGAGCGTTTTGAGGCGGGGATCGCCCTGCGCGGCACGGAGGTGAAATCGGCCCGTGCCGGCCACGTCTCCCTGGCCGGCGCCTATGGGCGCGCCGAACCCGACGGTATCACGCTGCACGGCATGACCATCCAGCCGTATGAACACGGCAACCGCTTCAACCATGAACCCGACCGCCCCAGGCGGCTGCTGCTTCACAAGAGGGAGATCGACCATCTCAGCGCTCAGGTAGAACAGAAGGGGTGCGCACTCGTCCCGCTGAACGTCTACCTCAAGAAAGGACTGGTGAAGGTAGAGATCGGCCTCTGCCGGGGCAAGACCCACGGCGACAAGAGGGAAACGATGAAGCGGAAGACGGCACAACGGGAGGCGGAGCGCGCTATGGCTGAGCGGCGTCGCCGCTGACGTTCTTCGAGGCTTCCGGCGCCTTCTCGGGAACGGGTTCCGGCTCGGGAGGCCGTTTCTCCGGGACGAGACCACCTTCCGGCAATGCCATCGGACCTTGAGGCGGCGATGGCAGCAGCAACGGTGCCTGGCCCGGATCCGTCGTAAGCGGCCCCATGGGCGGTGGGCCAACGTCAGTCGGCGCCGGAAAGGTATACTGCGGCATCGGCCTGGGCTTGCGCCTGGTTTCCTCTATCAGCCTTTCAGCCTTGATCGACCAGGTCGTCTCGGGCCTGGCAACCACCAGGTCCTCGCAAACCACCCGTGCCTCGTTCGTCCGTCCCAGGGCCATCAGGCAGCGTGCCTTGCCCAGGCCGGCCTGCGGCGTCAGGTAGTGGTCCGCGTATTTCCCGAGGAACGCTTCGAAGCCTTGCAGCGCCGTTTCCGTGGAACGCATCGCCTCCAGGCAGTGCAGCCGCCCAAGCTCGGCGCCGACGGCGTGGGGATGCTCGGGGTACTTGCTCTGGAACTCGATATACTTGTTGATGGCGATATCAATCTTGCCGTTGTCGAAATGCGCCTTTGCCACACCCATGAGCGCCAGCGGCGCGGCGGTGGTGGTCGGGTACTGTGCCATCACCTCGTTGAGTTGCTTGATCCTCGCGGCGGTCTCCTGCTGCTGCATTGCCTTCCCCAGCATCACCGATGCCGAGTCCGCCAGGAGCCTCGCCCGGCGACGGTACATGTTGACTATGGTCACCGCGCCCACGGCTATCACAACGCCCAGCAGTATCGGCAACCCGTTGACGCGCAGGAACTGTATCAGCTGCAGCAGATCGTCTTGGGGGGCCTGCTGCTCGTTCCCGGACAGCTGTTCAGGTGTTCTCGCTTTTGCCATTGGTCCTTTCCCGTATCAACAGAGCGCCCTTTATGACTTCCCTGGCCCGAAAAATCAAGGGAGAAAGGGAAGAAGAAATGGATGGCGGGGCCGGAGAGGAACAGCAGGGGGCGGCTTGACCTCCGACAACCCAAATCATACACTTCACCTGAAACCAATGAAGAGGAAAGTGGGCAACGGCATCAAGTTGGGCGTTAACATCGATCACGTGGCGACCCTGAGACAGGCGCGCGGGGTGAAATACCCGTCCGTACTGGAGGCCGCCAGGCTCTGTGAAGAAGCCGGCGTACACGGCATAACCGTGCACCTACGGGAGGACAGGCGCCATATCCAGGACGCCGATGTCCGCGAATTGCGGAAGGCGCTGGGTACGATTCTGAACCTGGAAATGGCCAATGCGCGTGAAATAGTGGAAATCGCCCTGGAGGTGGCCCCCGACGAGGTGTGCCTGGTACCCGAGAAGAGGGAAGAGCTGACCACCGAGGGCGGCCTCGACGTGGCCGGCCAGAAGAAGGACCTGGCAGCGACAGTGAAGCGACTCACCGATGCGGGCATTGTGCCGAGCATGTTCATCGACCCTGACCCCGTGCAGATAGCCGCATCCGCGGAAATAGGCGCGCCATGCATCGAGCTGCACACGGGCACGTTCTGCAATTCCTCGGGGCCCGCGGCGCGACAGGAGCTGGACCGCCTGGTGCGCGGCGCCGAGCAGGGCCACGGGCTTCGTCTACAGGTTAACGCGGGGCACGGGATCAACATGGCGAACATCGATGACATACTGCTGGTACCACATCTCGACACTCTCAACATCGGGCACAGCATCGTGGCGCGCGCCGTCTTCGTCGGCATCCAGGGCGCCGTGAAGGAGATGCTCGAAAAGATGGCCTCATACACGGGAGGTTCGCATGGGTAGCGGGTACATTCTCGGCACGGGCATCGACCTGGTAGAGAACGAGCGGATGCGTGAAGTCATCGAGCGCTGGGGCGCCAAGTTTGTTGACCGCGTGTTCCTGCCGCGCGAACAGGAGTACTGCGAGACCAAGGCCGCACCGCAACGTCACTACGCGGGAAGATTCGCTGTCAAGGAAGCCGTCTCCAAGGCGTTCGGAACCGGACTAGGCCCGAGCATCGGCCTCCTTGACATCGAGGTGGTGCGCGACCCGGCTTCCGGCGCCCCGTCGGTGCAGCTCAGCGACAAGGCAACGCGCTTCGCCTCCAGCCGGCAGGCGGGCGAGGTGCTGGTGAGCCTTTCGCACACGCGAGACTATGCCGTGGCACAGGCCATCGTATTGAAGAGCGGTTGACAGTCAATGTAGCCGCCGGCCCGCCCTGCAGTAGCGGAAAGCTCACTGCACGGGGCTCCGGCGGCAACGCAACGATTGGAGTAACGCCCGGGGACGGGCGTCTCCAGGGGATGGAAATGAGATCCGTTTCGAGCGAGATGATGAAGGAGATCGACCGGCGCACGATTGCCGAGTTCGGCATTCCCGGCGAAGTGTTGATGGACCGGGCCGGGCGCGGCGTGGCCGAGGCAGTGCGGCGCCTGGCCGATCTGTCCGGCCGCGGCGAAGCGCCGGTCAGACTGTTCGCCGGGCGCGGCAATAACGGCGGCGACGCCTATGTTGCCGCGCGCTACCTGGCGCAGTGGGGGTTCCCGGCCGAAGTCTGGCTGGCGGCCAGCGTCGACGCGGTGACCGGCGATGCGCGAGCACACCTGGACCTCATGCGAGAGGCTGGGGTGGCGCTGCACGAGTTGCCCGCGCCCGAAGACTGGAACGTACTGGCAAATACGCCGCCTGCGGCTGCCGGGTTCGCGGTTGACGGACTGCTCGGCACCGGGATCACCGGGCCCGCACGGGAGCCGGTAGCGTCCGCGATCCGCCACATCCGCGGCCTGGGCCGCCGGGACATCGTTGTGGCGATAGATATTCCTTCCGGACTGAACGCCGACACCGGGGAGTCACCCGGGGACACGGTTGCCGCCGACGTCACCGTCACGATGGCAATGCCGAAGAACGGCCTGCTTGCGCCGTGCGCGCTGGATTTCGTCGGAACGCTCGAGGTAATCGACATCGGCGTGCCGCCGGAGCTCTCCGGCACCGTGGAATCCGAACTCGAGCTGGTAACGCCGGAACACATTCGACCACAATTCCAGCCGCGTAATCGCACGGCTCACAAGGGAACGTTCGGCCACGTCCTGGTCATCGCTGGCTCCACGGGTTACTCGGGGGCGCCGATCCTGGCCGCCCGGGCAGCAACGCGCTCGGGGGTGGGACTGGTGACCGCCCTCGTTCCCACGGCCCTGGCGGGCGCCGTCGCAACGGCAGTGCCGGAAGCAATGGTCCACCCGGCGCCCGGCGCCCTCCACAACGGGCTCGGCCCCGACTCGCTGGAGTCCTGGGACCGGTCGCTGGACGATTTCGACGCCATACTCGTGGGCCCGGGACTCGGCACGGGAACCGCAGCAGTGGGGCTCGTTGACAAGGTTCTTGCGGAATCCGCCGTGCCGCTGGTGCTGGACGCGGATGCCCTGAACGTCTGCGCCGGACGCGCGGACGCGTTCCGCCAGGCACAGTGTCCCACGATCGTAACGCCCCACCCCGGCGAAATGGGCCGCCTGCTGGCATGCAGTGCCGGGGACATCCAGGCGGACCGGGTCGCGGCGGCGAAACGGGCGGTCGACGCCATCGGCTCGACAGTGGTCCTCAAGGGCGCGGGCACGCTCGTGGCTTCGTCCGGCGGGCGGATTGCCGTCAACATGACGGGCAACCCCGGCATGGCCACCGGCGGCATGGGCGACGTTCTCGGGGGATTGCTGGCCGGATTGCTCGCCCAGGGCGCAGCCCCGTTCGACGCCGCCGTTTCGGCGGTCTACCTCCACGGCCGCGCGGGTGACAGCGCGGCATGGCGACTCTCTCAGTGCGGGCTCATCGCGGGCGACGTGATCGACGAGCTCCCCAACGCCATCCTCGAGCTGGCCGGCAGGTAGCAAGCCCTGCCTGCGCTCGACAAGCGCGGGCTACTTCTGCTTTAGCCCGCTTCCATGTTCCGCCGTAGCCTCAGACGCAGGCGGATGCCGGAAGCGGGCGATCACGATTTGATGGGCTTGACTCTGCAACGGCGAGCCGTTACTCTGGCACGTCTCAATGTTTGGATTCGGTATCGGGAGGAAGTGCAAATGTCGGAACAAGAGACGAACGGGGAAGCAGCTGTCACCGAAGAAAAGCCTGCGCGTGCCGTTCTGTTTGAGTTGGAGAATGTCGCGTTAGCCGGACGACGAATCGCGTACGAGATCCTCGATAAGCTCTTCGAGGACAAGGGGGCCAAATTGACACCGGCATTGTTCTCCCGGTTCTGCCTGGATACCGCGCCTGCACAATTCATCCCGAAACTGCTGGAGGTGTTGGACAAAAGCAAATCGTCCCCCGAGAAGCTCCTGGCCTCGTTTACCGAGCAACGCTGGAAGGTACTCGGCTCCACGAAAGCCCAGGCAAGCCCCGTCCTCAGGGATCTGCTCAAGTCCCTGGCGGACCGTGGTGCACTCCTCGGCGCCCTGACCGAGATCACCGACGGCGACCCCGCGAAGCGCCTGGGCAAAATGGGGCTGTCCGCCCCGGCGCTCACGGTACTGCCGGTTCCCACGGACGAGAAGACGGTTCCGACTGCCGACGCCTGGCTCAAGCTCGCGAAGACACTTTCCGCATCCTCCTCCGCATGCATAGCCATCGTTACGAGTGCGGCGTCCGCCAAGGCAGCCATTTCCGCCGGCATGCGGTGTGTCGTCGTCACCGACGAATTCACTGCTTTCCAGGATTTTGGCGGCGCCGACTACGTGGCGGAGACGCTTGACGCCGACACGGTGACAGGCATACTGGAGCTTTTGGACTCCACTGTATGACAACGCAACTGGAAGAGGCCCGGAGCGGCAAGATAACGCCCGCCATGGAGGCCGCCGCCCGGACGGAATCCGTTGACCCCGCCACGCTCCGCGACGCCGTTGCGGCCGGCCATGCCGTCATACCCGCCAACATCGCATTACACAACTCCCAGCCCAAGATAGTCGGCCGCGCGTTCCTGACGAAGGTGAACGCGAACATCGGCTTCTCGCCCGACCTGTCCTCGGGGGAAACCGAGTTGGCCAAGGCGGAAGCGGCCGTCGCGGCCGGGGCGGATTTCCTGATGGATCTCAGCGTGGGCCGGGACGTTGCCCGAATGCGGCAGGCCATCCTGGATGCATGCGGCCTGCCCGTCGGAACGGTCCCCGTCTACGAAGCCTTCGCCCGCGTGGGCAGCGATATTGACACCCTCGACGAGGCCACGCTTCTCTCGGTCATCCGGGACCAGGCGAAGGAGGGGGTCGACTTCATGACGCTGCACGCGGGCATCCTCAGGGAGCACGTTCCGCTTGCCGTGAACAGGCTCCTCGGGATAGCCAGCCGCGGCGGCTCGATCCTCGCCGAATGGATGGAGAAGCACGGTTGCGAGAACCCGTTCTACTCACGCTGGGACGAAGTGCTTGATATCTGCCACGAACACGACGTGACCGTCTCGCTCGGGGACGGGCTACGACCGGGATGTCTTGCCGATGCAAGCGACGAGGCCCAGTTCGCCGAACTGGAAGTCCTCGGCGCGCTGGTGAAGCGCTGCCGCGAACGGGGCGTGCAGGTGATGGTGGAAGGTCCCGGCCACGTGCCGTTCGACCAGATAGAGGACAACATGCTTCGCGAGCGCCGCATCTGCGACGATGCACCATTCTACGTGCTGGGACCGGTGGTGACCGATATTGCCCCGGGTTACGACCACATCACATCCTGTATCGGCGCGACCGCCGCGGCCTACTACGGCGCGTCCCTGCTGTGCTACGTCACGCCCGCCGAACACCTCGCCCTGCCCACGGTCGAGGACGTGCGGACCGGCGTGATCGCATACCGGATCGCCGCCCACGCCGCCGACGTAGCCAAGGGCCATCCCGGCGCCCGTGACATCGACGACGAAATGGCGAAGGCCCGCATCGGCTTCGACTGGGAACGCCAGTTCGAGCTCGCCCTCGACGGCGAAACGGCGCGCGCGCGGTTCGAGCAGTCGCGCTGCGAGTCCAAGGACGACTCGCCGGACCACTGCTCGATGTGCGGCAAGGACTTCTGCGCGGTGCGCGCGAGCCAGCGTCTCAAGGGCACCGCATGACCGCGGATCCCGATATCCAGAGGGAGCACGGGATGGACCGCCTCCTGCACGTCGTCGACAGGCTGCGTGGCGAGGATGGATGTCCCTGGGACCGCGAACAGACGCTTCACACCCTCAAGCAGTACCTGATCGAGGAATGCTATGAAGTGGTCGACGCTCTCGATTACGGCTCCGTGGACGAACACCGGGAGGAGCTCGGCGACGTGCTCCTTCACGTGGCACTCCAGGCCAGGATCAGGCAGGAGGAAGGCGAGTTCTCCTTCAACGACGTTGCCAACGCGATAGCGGACAAGCTGATCAGGCGCCATCCGCACGTCTTCGGCGACGTTCAGGTCGCCGGCTCCGGCGAAGTGCTCCAGAACTGGGAAGCCATCAAGGTGAAGGAGAAGAAGGAGCCCTCCGTTCTGCACGGGGTCCCACGGCATCTCCCTTCGCTGCAGAAGGCGCAGCGCGTACAGTCACGGGTCTCGCGAGTCGGTTTCGACTGGCCGGAGAACGAGGATGTCCTGGCTAAAATCGACGAGGAGCTGGCCGAAACACGCGCCGCGATTTCGGGAGGCGACGAGAAGGAGATCATGGAAGAGATCGGCGATCTCCTCTTTGCGGTCGTCAACCTGAGCCGCTTTCAGAAAGTGAACGCCGAGGAAGCCCTGCGCGCGACGGTCGCCAAGTTCACGCGGCGCTTCAAGCAGGTCGAACGCAGGCTCCGGGACGAGGGAAAAAAAGTGGAGGAATCATCGCTGGACGAGATGGAAACGCACTGGCAAGCGGTCAAGAACGACGAGGCGGGGGTTTCTTCTTCTGATTCTGGCTCAGCCGAATAGCCTGCTGCGGCCCCTTCAGCTTGATGCTGCCGGCATCAGGAACTTCGTCGTTCGCAGTCCCGGCGCCGGCCGGTCCTTCCTCCGACTTCGGGGCTTCCGGCGCGGCCGCCGGCTCTGGCGGCATCTCCGCCTTACCCTTCACCGCCGCCGGTTTCTGGCGCCCCTTGCCTTGCGCCTTCCTCAGAATCTTCTTGCCGGCGGGTTTCCCGGCGGGCCCCTTGCTCGCGCCGGCCCCGGCGCTCGTCGCCGGCGCTTCGCCGGCCCCCAGGTCCTTGAGCCTCGCCTCGGCCTCCACGACCTTTTTCCTGAGAAGCTGTATCCGCCGGCTGCCGGACTTGAGCAGGGAGTCCTTCCTCCTCAACTCCCGGCTCAGCACCGCGTTCTCCTCCTTCGCCGCGATGACTGCCGGCGTGAGCAGATCGGCGGCTGTCCACTTCTCACCGGTCCGGACGTTAGTGACTTCCGCGTCGGATGTGGCCACACCGTCTTCGATCAGCTGGCGGACCGCCAGTATGTGAAGCGGGCCGAACGGAGTGCCGTCGGGCAGGGCTGTCATCCATTCCATGTCCAGCCCCGGCACTTCCTTCGCGGACACCCAATTCGTTGAGTCCGGCGCGATCTCGTGGTCCGGCCCGATCCGGCACTGGATAGCCCAGTTCCGCAGCTCATCGATCTTGACCGGGCCGTAGACGGACCCATCCTCCAGGCGCAGCGACCATGCATCCTCTTCGGGTTTCTCCTCGGGTTCCTCCTCCGGGGCCATCTCCGCGGCGGCCTGCTCGCTCGCCGCTTTCTCGAGCTCCGCGTTCATGGCACGCAGCCGTTCGGCATCGGCCTGCGCCTTCGAAAGCGCGGACCGGGCCGCCGTGAGCTCCTGCTCCGTTTGCTTGAGCCTGGCGGCTGCTTCCGACTGGGCGGCGACCGACTTCGCCGCCTTGTCCGTCATTTCCCTGTTCTTCTGGGAGTCCGCCGCCGCCGCTTTCTGGACCTCGACCATTCCCGCAACGGCCTTCTCGGCCTCCGCCTTGGCGTTCTCCAGAGCACTAGTCAGCTGAACGATCTCTTTCTCGTCCGACGTGATCCGTTCCGAGAGCTCCTCGATCTTCTTTGCGCCGGCTTCGTCGCCCTGCCGGGCTTCCGCCTCCTTCAGGGCCTTCTCCAGCTTGCCAACCTTAACCTTCAACTCCGCTACGCTTTGCTCCAGCTTCTTCTTCTCCTCCGCGTCCGCAGGGCCCTGATCCGCTGCAGCGTCGGCAACCTCCAGCTTCGCGCGGCTCACATCAATTTCGGTCCTGGCATCTTCGAGTGCCGCCTCGGTCGCCTTCAGGCGCGTCTGGACCTCAACGGTCCGCTTGAGCAGCTTTTCCTCCTCTTGCCGGTGTCGATCCTCAACGCCGGAGAGTTGCTTCGTCGTCTCCGCCAATCGTTCCTTCGTCTCCTCGACCTGTCGCGATAGATCCCTGACCTGTGATTCGTGCTCCCTGATCACGGCCTGAACGCGTTTGGACTCCGCCTTCTCGGCCTCGACAGCTTTCCGCGCCTCGTCCCGCTCGGCCTGCGCCTTCTTGATCTCTTCCTGCAGCGATTTGGCCCGGTCGGAAGCCTCCGCGTGCTTCGCCTGCGCCGACTTGGCAACGGCGACGTTCTCTTCCAGTGACTTGATCCGCTTCGTCAGTTCCTCTTCCCTGCGCGCGGCTTCGTTCGCGGCCGCACGCGCCTTTTTCTGCCCGGCCTCGACATCGGCTCTCGCCCGTTCGATATCCGCACCAGCCTTCTCCAGTTCCTTCCCGGTGCCCTCGAGGGCCTGTTCCGCGTGCTTTGTCCGCTCACTCATTTCGGACAGCTTGTCGGCGAGATCTTTCTCCTTCTCGGACGCGCCAAGCAGGGCGCCTTCGCGCCAGGCCTTCTGACCCTCCAACTCCTTCTCCGTTTCCTCGAGCTTCTCGGAAACCTTCTTCAGTTCCACGGCTGTGCTCTCGACAGCCTGCTTGCTCTCCTTCGCCGCGGCCTCCAGCTCGGCCTTATCTTTAATCGCAGCGGCCAGCTTCTTCTCCACTTCGGCGCTACCCGAAGCGGCTGCGTTGGCCCGCTTCTGCGCCTCCGCAAGTTGCCGGGCCAGTTCCTTCTGCTTCTTTTCGGCTGCCTGCCCGGCCGCTTCGTGCTCCTTACCTGCCTTCGCGAGTGCCTCACGCGCGGAGTCGAGATCCTTCTGCAGGGATGCCGTGTCGTCCTTCGCCGCCGCCTGCACCTTCTCCAGCTCCAGCGTACGGGCGGCCAGCTCGTCCTTCACCAACTGCGTGTTGGATTTCTCTTTCTCTACGGCGCTCTGTAGCTCCTGCACCTTCGCCTTGGACTCCTCCCAGGCGGCCTCGCCCGCGGCGGCCGCCTCCTTCGACAGCTTGTCCAGCTCCTGCTTACGCTCGGCGAGCTGCTTCTTCAGGAAGTTGATCTCCTCGGTTGCCTTCTCCGATGAGCTCGCCGCGTGCTGCAACTGCTGCGACTGAAGTTGCTTCTCGAGCAACTTGACTTTGCCCTGCAACTCCTTTGCTTCTCTCTCGAATCTCTTTCTCAGTTCGCCTGACTGGGAGCTCAGCGCGTCGTTCGCCTTCTGCGCCTGGACGAGCTGTTTTTCCAGCTCCTGGACGCGCGCCGTCGTCTTCTTCAACTCGGCATCCGCCGATTTCTTCTGCGCGGCCAGACGTTCCCCAGCCTCCGCTGCCTTCCTCTCCGCCTGCTGGACCTGCTTTTCGAGTTTCTTCTTCTCATCCGACGCCTGCCGGGCAACATCCTCCGCGGCTTTCTTGTGCCGGACCTCCAATTCCTTGCCCGTCTTTTCCAATTGCGCCTTCAGCGCGCCGATTTCATTCTCGAGCTCCGCGACCTTTTTGCCGGCTTCCGCGGCGGCTTTCTCACCGCGCTTCTTCTCCTCGGCTACCTCGGCAAGCTTGCTCTTCAATTCGTCGCGCTCACCGTTGGCTGCCGCTACCGATTTCTCCAGCGATTCGGCACGCTTGGCGAACTCCTTCTCCTTCTGTTCCCCGGCCTGTCCAGCCGATTCGGCCCGGCTCCGTGCCTGCTCCAACTCTGACTGTGCCTGCTGCAGTTCTTCTCGCGCCTTTTCCAGATCCTTGCCCGCCGTTTCGGCTTCTTCCCGGGCCTTGGCCAGATCCTCGCGCAGTCCGGACGTTTGTCCGGCCGAGCTTTCATGCTTCTTTTCGAGTTCCTTGATCCGCGCCGTCAGCTCCTGTTCCTTCTCTTCCGCCTTGACCTTAAGCGCCTTGTGCTCCTCCAGTTCTTCTTGCTGCACCTGCCGCAGCTCGGAAATAAGTTTCTCCGTATCCCGTGCGGCCTCCGCCATGTCATCGATCATCTGAGAAAGCTCTTTCCGCTTGGCCTCGGCATCGGCGCGGGTCTTGTCATGTTCGGCCCGCTCCGCGTCGAGCTGCTCTTTGAGCTTCGCGAGAATTTCCGGCGGCATTCCGGCCGGCGTTGCAGGGGCGTCGGCATGCTCCACAGGCGCGGCAGCCGGTTTCGCCGCCGGGGTGGGTTTTGCTGCGGGTGTCGCCGGCTTGGCCACAGGCGCAGCGGGCTTGGCAACGGGTGTGCCCGGCTTCGCCACGGGCGCGGCGGGCTTGGCAACGGGTGTTGCCGGGGCGTCAGTTTTCGGAGCGGGCTTGGCCGTCGGCTCCGGCACTGCCTTCAGTTGCGGCTTGTCGGCCTTCGGCTCGGGGGGGACCGCCGGCGCCACCGCGCCTACTGCCGCCGCCGTTGCCGGCGTCATTGTCGAGGTGGCGCCGGCGAGCTCGTCCACTGAAACGTTCGCGAGATCCTTCGTTCGAAGCAGCGCGTTGATCGGCACGGTCTTGCCGGTGACCTTGCTCTTGAGTATCGCGCCTTCGGACACCATACCACGCTTGACAAGCTGCGGCGCGGCGAGAAGGCTGAACGGACCGTAAATCGTGCCGTTCTTGAGCTCCGTTGTCCATTCCATCTTCAATTCGGGAACGGACGCCGCGGGTATCCACTTCTTGCTGTCGCGGGAGACCTTGTTCTCGGCAAGTATCCGCCCGTCCGCTGTCCAGTCAAGGAGAGTGCTGAAGGGAATCGGACCGTAGGTCATATCCTCGCTGAGACGCAAGTACCACTTGCCATCTCCACCCTGTCCATCTTGGGCATCCGACATCTCGATCTCCTGCTGTTGTCGCCGGCAGCAGAGCGCAGCCTACCGTCGGTTCCCGTGTTGGTGACGGTGCAGGCCTGCCGCGTAATCCGGCATAAGCCCCTGGCCCAGCCTAGACAATGGTCCGCATATAGCCTTTAGTATCGCCTATAACGATCCCTATCGTCAAGCTAGTCTTGCCCCGAATTCCTCCGCGGAATTGCTTGCGCCGGCGCGCCTGAATCCTCTATAAGCAAGGATACCGTCGGCCATCCCGTACGGGGTGCAACCGGCCGGGCAGATGAATGAAAACGCCAGGAATAAGGCTGCTTTTGGCCGCCATCGCGGTCGGCATCATCGGGTGCGGAGACACCCGGTCCGACCCGTCCGGGAAAGCGAATCCACCGGCGCCCGCCGATGAGCCTCACGAAGGACTGACTCCGCCCGGCAAGGTGCGGCCGCCCGCCGTCGCCGGCGCGTTCTACGACCGGAACCCGGAAACACTCGAGGCCAAGGTGCTCAAGCACCTGGCCGACGCGAAGAAACCGGAGGTCAAGGGCCGCCTCGTCGCGGGCGTCGTCCCCCATGCCGGTTACATGTTCTCCGGGAAGTGCGCGGCGGCGGTGTACCGACTCATCAAGAAAGGCGCCTACGAACGGATCATCATTCTCGGCCCCACCCACTCTTACGCCTTTCGCGGGATCGCTGTCCCCGCGCAGGACATGGCGGCACACCGCACTCCGCTCGGCGATGTGCCGATCGACCAGGAGCTTTGCGGCAAGCTCCGCGAGAAGGACGGGTTCTCGTCAATCCCCGGATCCGACGCCGGGGAGCATTCGATCGAAGTGCAATACCCGTTCCTCCAAAAGACCGCGGGATCGTTCAAACTGGTCCCACTCCTGTGCGGAATAATGTCGGCGAAGGAGATTGACGGGTTCGCGGCCGAGATCGCATCGCACATGGACGAGAAGACGCTTCTGCTGGCGTCGTCCGACTTCACCCACTACGGGCGCAGGTTCCAGTATGTGCCCTTCACCGAGAACGTCCGCGACAATCTCTATGCCGCGCTCAAGAAGGCGACGGGCCTGATAGCCGAGCTTGACGCGAAAGGGTTCGACACTTACCTGAATGAGACCCACGATACGATCTGCGGCCGCACCCCTATCCAAATACTGATACGCACTCTGAAGGCCACGCGCCCGGCCCCCAAGGGTGTCGTGCTGGACTACTACTCCTCGGGAGACGTCGTCGGTAACTTCCGCGACTGCGTGTCCTACGGAAGTATCGGGTTCCTCAAACAGAAGTCATCAGTGACCAGTGACCGGTGACCGGTGATCAGTGACGAAGGTCATTGTCCTGCACTGACGAATGATCACTGGTTACTGATCACTTCCTAACGGATGGTATAGACATGGCAAGAACGGTTCATCAGGCCGTGGGAGCGGGGCGGTGGTTCTCGGGCAGTCCCGATCGCCTCCGCGCCGAGGTGACGGCCTATGTTGAGGACGCGGACCCGCCGCCGGTACCCGGAAGAATAGTCAGCGCCATCGCGCCGCATGCGGGTTACATATACTCGGGCAAGGTGGCGGGCTACACCTTCCGGGCAATGCGCGACAACGCCGGGGCCGGACACGAGCCGGAAACGGTCGTCGTGCTCGGCTTCAGTCATAGCCGCGGCTTTTCGGGCATGGCCATGCTCGAAGGCGACGCCTTGTCAACTCCTCTCGGAGAAGCGCCGCTGGACATGGAGGCAGCAGGTATAATGGTTGATGCCAGCCCCCTCGTGGATTTCAATCCGGTACCTCACCGGGGCGAACACTCGGCCGAGAACGAGGTGCCGTTCATCCAGCACATCCTGCCTGAAGCGGGGCTGGTCGTTGCCCTGACAGGCGACCACGAACAGCGCACCATCGACGGCGTGGTACAGGCACTCCGCGCACTCGCGGAACGGAAGAAGATAGTGGTGGTGGCCAGCACTGACATGCTGCACGATGCGGACTACGAGCTCGTAAGCCGCACCGACAAGGCTACCCTGGAGAAAGTCGCCGCAATGCAGCACCGGCAGGTGGCCGAAAGCTGGGACTACTCCTGCCAGGTGTTCTGCGGAATCACGCCGGTACTCGCGGCCATGCGCTTCGCCCAGTCACAGGGCTGCACGGAAGGAACGGTCCTCCACTACCGGAACAGCGGGGACGACCATCCGGAAAGCCGTGGCAACTGGGTGGTTGGATACGGTTCTGTCGTATTCGCGACAGAGTCCTGACAGACGCCGGATCAGCCGTTGTGCTTTCTGCGCCACCGTCCCTCACCATTGACCACTGGAACGGCCGTTCGTTTCATGGCCGCGGCGGCTTGGTCCTTGAGTCCGGTAGTCGACATGCCCTGGAAGGAAAGTGCGTCCCGATCGCTGTAGACGCTCACCACTATTCCGTAGAAGTCGGTTCCCCACCCGGAGCTGCGCGTCGTGCTGACGCCTGCGCAGTCGATGTATATGCCCTCACTCGTCAGAGTCGGCAGTGTTATGTCGCCGCTGCTGACCATGGTTGGAACGACTCTGCCTCGAACCGTGCTTGGCTTCGTGAAGAAGCGTATGTTCACCGTCTGGCTCTCTAGCGCCGGGCCGGTCCGGTTCGCACGCACCCGCAGCCGGACTGTTGTTGTTCGAGTGGTTCCGCGGGTACCGCTCATCTTGGTGCAACGCAATGCGCTGACCGAGACCTTCCGGTCCGACATTGATGTGTTGCCCGTCCGCTTCAGGGCCAGCGGCGTGAAGGCCTCCCCCATGACCCGGGGCGGCCTCTCGCCCGCCGGATAGACGGTATAGCCGGCGGGTGCCGTTGGCGCCGGGGCAGCCCCGGCTACCGGAGGCGCGGGCGCCGCCTTCGGCTGCGCCGGCGCCCTCCCGTCCGGCGGCCGTGCCGCGGGCGCCCGATGCTCCGCCGCCACGGAAGCCGGCCGGGGGAACGCGTCTTCCACCGGCTTGTCTGCCTGTAGCGCGGCTATATCGAATTCCGCGGCGGCCACCGCGTCGCTTGCCTTCACGCGCTTTATCTCGTCCCTGGCCCCAATCGCGCCGTCCAGATCCCCTGCCTTGGTGAGCTCCACCTTCAGGTTCTCCATGTAGGCGACGTACTTTTCCACCAGCTCCAGAACGGCCTTGCTCTTCTCGATCGCCACCTCGCCGGCGACATCGGTGTATTTCATTTGGAGCTCTCGCAGCAGGAGAGGGTCGGCGACGAGGTCATCATCGGTAACCTTGCCGACGCCGGCAAAGCGGGAGAGCTCTTTGCGGACGGCCAGCAGGCCGTCCAGATCCCCGGCCCCCCGCATGGTACGTTCGAGGGCCCGGAGCTCCCTCTCGAACTGTGCCGGCCAGTTGGCTTCCTTGCCGCCATACTTGGCTTCGATGGCCGCGAGTCGTTTTTGGTAGTTCGCCCGGGACGTGGCAAGCCGCGCATCCGCGGACAGGCCCGCGGACACACTGACCACCAGAACCAGGGCAGCAATAATCGCTACATGGGTAGGCCTACGCATTGTGCGCCCCCCTGGACATTGAGTTACATTATCGTCTTCTAGTCGTCTTATATAGGTATACTAGCCGCAAAAAGCAAGTATCTTACAAAGGAAAAGGAACTTTTTGGCGGAAAAGGACGGGAGGGGCAGATTGCCGCGACGGGCCTGGAATCCGGCTTCTGAGGCAGATTTTGCAGGCCAGACGGGCAATCTGCCCCAAAGTGAGAAAGGCGCGAACCGGAATTGAACCGGTGTACGAGGTTTTGCAGACCTCTGCCTAACCACTCGGCCATCGCGCCCGGTTGAAATGGCTACTTCGAATTCGCGGCCTGCGCCTTGGCCCGTTCTTTCAGACGTTTCTTGCGGCGCAGACGGCGTCTTCTCTTGACTCTTGGTCTGAGTTGTTGGCCCATAACGGGGGAGGAACCTACCAGACGCCTGTGATACTGTCAAGGAAAGCGACCATGAGAGTGAATAGTAAATGGTGAATAGTGAATGGTAGTGGGACAGTGCCACTATTCACAATTCACGATTCACCATCCACTCTGGATCCCGTTAGACCCGCTCGTCGTTGCGCTGCTCGAGCTCGCGGCGGTATTCGGCCAGGTCGCGCTCCGGGGCCACACCGGTCGCAACGGCAGCTTTGCCGACGGCGTACGACACATCGACGAACAAGCGCCGATCAAACGGCTTCGGTATGATGTACTTGTTCCCGAACTGCAGATCCTCCTCCGCGAACAGGTCCCGCACGTACCCGGACACGGGCTCGCGCGCAACGGCGGCCAACGCCTTGGCGGCCGCGATCTTCATCTCCACGTTGATCTTGCTGGCCCGGACGTCCAGCGCCCCGCGGAACAGGAACGGGAATCCCAATACGTTGTTGACCTGGTTCTGGTAGTCCGAACGGCCGGTAGCCATAACGTAATCATCGTCGCCCATGCAGGCCAGAACCGCTTCCGGACGTATCTCCGGGTCCGGGTTGGCCATCGCGAATATGGCGGGATACGACGCCAGCGAGCGTATATCGTTCTCCTCGATTGCATCGGCCACGGACACGCCGATGAAGACGTGCGCTCCGGCCATTGCCTCCCCCACCGTCTTCAGCGAGGTCTCAACGGCGTGTTCCTGCTTCTTCGCTGTCAGGTTCTCCCGGTCGGTACTGATAACGCCCCTGGAGTCACAGAGGATCACCGACTCAGCGCCGGCGGCTTTCAGCATCTCCGCGATTCGTATGCCCGCCGCACCGGCACCGTTGATTACAATCTTCAGCTCGGCCAAATCCCGCTCGCAGAGCAGGCAGTAGTTCATGACCCCGGCCAGGGTGATGACAGCCGTGCCCCACTGGTCATCGTGAAACACCGGGATATCCAACAGCTCGTCGAGCCGGTCCTCGATCTCGAAACACGCGGGCGCGGCGATGTCCTCCAGGTTGATCCCTCCGTACATGGGCGCGATGGCGCACGTGGCATCTATCACCCGTTGCGGATCGGTCGGTCCCTCGTTCTTTCCGCCCTGCCGACACATGTTCAACGGAACCGGCCAGCCGTCAACGTCCCCGAAAGCCTTGAAGAGTACCGCCTTGCCCTCCATCACCGGGATGCTGGCTTCCGCCCCGAGATCGCCCAACCCCAGTATCGCGGTACCATCGGTGACAACGGCGACCAGGTTTCCCTTCGCGGTGTAATCGAAGATGGTGGCGGGTTCCTTGCTGATCGCCTTGACGGGCACGGCAACGCCCGGAGTGTAGGCCATGCACAGGGAATCGACATCGGCCACCTTCTTGGTGGGGCGGAGACCGACCTTTCCGCCGAGGTGGTATTCCAGTATCTGTTCGGTCGTGATGTTCACGGGAGAGCAGTCTCCCGTGTCGCGTGCCGAGTGTCAAGTCGCTTCGGATCGGCAAACCCCAAACCTTCCCCCGCCAATTCCTTTGTTGCCTGCCGGGCCGGGTTTGGCTACAGTCACGGTCCGTTAAGCACAACTGAAGGAGGCCCTCATGAAGGCTGGTATGCTTCTTCTCCTGGCGATTGTGGTGTTCGTATGCGGTTGTCAAACGGGACAGGTGGCACCGCCACCGAAGCTGATTGATCTTCCGCTCCACGAGGCGCTGGGACACGACCTGTCGCAGGCAGAGCTGCAGCAGGTCTTCGCCTACCAGTTCAGGGCACGGAACGCCGAGGGCCGTCTCCACGCGGTGCTCGACATCCTGCCGGTATGCGTGGACAAGATGTCTGCCGACACGGCCTATGAAACCATCGCAACTTTTCTCGCCCAGCTTCTCAGGGCGCGCCAGTACGACGATCTGCAGAGAACGATCGACTACCTGCGAAACATGTTCCCGAACCACACCGGTCTGCAGGAGCTGTGCACCGTCACCGAGATCCAGTACCTGCAGGCAACGGGACGGTTCGACAAGGCGGTCACGCTGCTGACAACCGAGTCCCGCGAGCTTTCCGACGCCAACATGGCGCGAGTCACCGGCCGCCTGTTGGCGCGCGGAGCGTCCAAGGCCGCCCTGCCGGCGGCGGAGCGACTCTGCGATTTCGTGGTGTCCAAGACCCAGGGCAAGCGTCGCACGCTGGATGCGGCGGCCGCGAAATGGGTCTGGCTGGCACAGAAGCAAGGCAAGCTCGACCTGGTGCCCGTGCGTCTCGCCAGGCTAGTGGCGGAGGGGGCCACCCCCGAGGTGGTCGCCCGCGCGTACACCGGGGCTGGTAACGCCGTTCTGCAGAAGTCGGACAAGGCCCTGCTCCGACAGATGATGCAGATCGGACAGTCCCTCACTTCGAAGCTGAGGGATAAGAACGACCGCACGGACATCGCCCGCCTGATGCTCGACTACAGCTGCATCATCGAGGACTTCGGAGCATCGCTGCACCTGCTCAGGATCTGCTACCAGGACGACCTCGAGAGCGAGGAGTACCTGCGCATGAGCAACAAGGTTCTGGCACACAAGGCCTTGAAGGAAGGAAGGACGGACGAGGCCGTCCGCCGCTTCCGTGATTTCATGGAATCCGCCAAATCCTGGAACACGGGCCAGTACGATCCATCCACCGGCGAGATGGTGCCCGTTGACGCGATCCTCGGCCTGAACGCAAAGAGAATAGGCGATATTCTTGCGAAGGCGGGCGACAAGAAAGGCGCCACGGCGGCCTACGGGGAAGCGAAGACCTACTACCAGGCTGCCGGCGGCAAGGTAAAGGACGGGACAGCCTGGAAGACGAACATTGAGAAGGCACTGAAAGAGTTGTCTGGTCTCTAGAGGAGATCAGGCAGTCCCAAATCCAAGGGGCACAAGCCGAATGATTGGCTTCTGTGATCTGTGTGTGGGTGTGTGCGTGTGTGGGTGGCGGACCGATGCGACTCACATACTCACATACTCACATACTCACATACTCACATACAAAGCACACGGTTCTGCTGATGTGGGATTACACCGACAAGGTACTGGATCATTTCAAGAACCCCCGCAACGTTGGCGTGGTGGAGAATGCCGACGGCGTGGGTGAAGTGGGTTCACTGGCGTGTGGCGACGCGCTGAAGCTGACGTTCAAGCTTGACGACGACGGGCGCATCGCGGACGCGAAGTTCCAGACGTTCGGCTGCGCCAGCGCCATAGCGTCGTCATCGGCTCTCACCGAGATCATAAAGGGCATGACGCTCGAGGAAGCCGCAAACGTCACCAACCAGGACATTGCCGACTACCTCGGCGGCCTCCCCGAGCAGAAGATGCACTGTTCGGTGATGGGCCGCGAGGCGCTTGAAGTCGCGATCGAGAACTACCGTACGGGCGAGACCAGCAAGAAGATCCTGGAGGGGAAGGTGATCTGCACCTGCTTCGGTATAACGGAGGAGGAAGTCCAGCGCGTCGTGCGCGACAACGAGCTCACCACGGTTGAGCAGGTGACCAACTACTGCAAGGCCGGCGGAGGATGCGGCGGATGCACACCGGACATCGAACGAATCATCGAGGAGGCCAGGCTGGAGCGTGAAAAGTCGGCCCCCGCCCCGCCGGCGCCCAAGATGACCATTCTGCAGAAGATCCGGCTCATCGAGGAAACGATCGACAGGGAAATCCGGCCGATGCTCCAGAGGGACGGCGGTGACCTCGAGCTGATAGACGTGGATGGCGACCGCGTTATCATCTCGTTCAGGGGCATGTGCGCGCAGTGCAACGTTGCCGAGTTCACCATGAAGGACGTGGTCGAGGCCAAGCTGAAGGAGTTCGTCTCCCCGCAGATAGTTGTCGAGGAGGACAAGAGTTGAAGAACGTCTACTTCGACAACAACGCCACGACGTGCGTGGCCCCCGAGGTGGTGGAGGCCATGTTGCCCTTCCTCACGGACTACTGGGGTAACCCCTCCAGCATGCACCACTTCGGCGGGCAGGTCGGCCGGCACGTCGAAGAGGCGCGCGCCAAGGTGGCCGCGCTGATCAACGCCGACCCGTCGGAGATCGTCTTCACCAGCTGTGGAACCGAGAGTGATAACATGGCCCTGGTGGGAGCCGCGGAAGCCGCGGGCAAGGGCACGCGGATAGTCACGACCAGGGTTGAGCATCCCGCGGTGCTGTCGCCCTGCAGGCACCTGAAGGAGCTCGGCTACGATATCGTGGAGCTGGGCGTAGACGCGTCGGGCCAGCTGGATCTCTCGGCGCTCCGCAAAGCCGTGGCGGCAGGACCGTGCATCGTGAGCATCATGTGGGCGAACAACGAGACGGGCGTAATCTTTCCAATCGAGGAGATCGCGCAGATCGTCAAGGGCGCGGGCGGGGTACTGCATACCGACGCCGTACAGGCGGCCGGTAAGCTGCCTATCGACGTCGCGACAACTCCCATAGACATGCTGTCGATGTCCGGACACAAGCTCCATGCGCCGAAAGGAGTCGGTATCCTCTACGTCCGCAAGGGAACGAAACTCAAGACTTTCATGCTCGGCGGCCACCAGGAGAGCGGGCGGCGGGCCGGCACGGAGAACGTCCCCTATATCGTGGGCCTCGGGAAAGCCTGCGAGCTCGCGGCGTCAAGCATCGACGAGGAACGTACACGCGTCGCCGCGCTCCGCGACAGGCTCGAGTCGGGACTTCTCGCGTCGTGTACCGACACAATCGTCAACGGTGCCGGCGCTCCGCGCCTGCCCAACACCACTAACATCAGCTTCCAGTTCATAGAGGGTGAGGCCATCCTATACCACCTCAGCGACGCGGGTGTCGCTGCATCTTCCGGCTCTGCGTGCACGTCCGGATCGCTCGAGCCATCGCACGTGATTCGCGCCATGGGAGTACCGTTCACTTCCGCCCACGGATCCATACGCTTCAGCCTCAGCCGCTACAGCACCGAGGAGGAAGTGGACTACGTGATCGAGCACATGCCCCCGATCGTGGCGAAACTCAGGGAGCTCTCGCCTTTCGCATGACGTACCGGACGGGCATAGATCTTGGCGGCACGAAGATCGAGGGGATCGTCCTCGATCCGGACGGCAAGGAGCTGTTTCGCAAGCGGATCCCCACCGACCGGGAACGCGGCTACGAGCCGATCCTGGACAGCATCGAGGAGCTTTACGAGGAGATGGTCGATTCGATCGACGGCGCGGAACACACGTTCGGGATCGGAACACCCGGCGCGGTATCGAGCCTTACCGGCCTGCTCAGCCTGTCCAATACCGTGTGCATGAACGGCAAGCCGCTCAAGAAAGACCTGGAGGCGCGGCTCGGCCGCAAGATCGAGCTGCAGAACGACGCGAACTGCTTCGCCATGGCCGAGGCCACGATGGGCGCCGGGCGCGGGAAGCGCCTCGTTTTCGGTGTGATCATGGGCACGGGCTGTGGCGGGGGCATCGTTGACGAGGGAAAGGTCGTATCCGGGCTCAACCTGCGGGGCGGCGAATGGGGGCATATGTCCATCGACCCCAACGGTCCCCGGTGTTTCTGCGGGCGACGCGGCTGTGTAGAAACGTTCATCAGCGGCGGCGGAGTGGAGAAACGCTACGAACGGCAGTTCGGCGAGCGCCGGTCATTCAAGAACGTACAGGCCGACTACGAAGCCGGCGACCCAAAGGCTATCGCTTTCTGTGACGTGTTCTTCCGCGACTTCGGCCGGGCGGTGGCCAACCTGATAACGGTGCTCGATCCAGACGCCGTAGTGCTCGGCGGCGGCGTTTCCCGGTTCAACGCGATCTACACGCGCGGAGTGGAGGAAGTGGCGAAGCGCATACTCGGCGATGAGCTCAGGACCCCGATAATGAAACACGAGCTGGGCGATTCTGCAGGCGTGATCGGGGCGGCATTGATTGGAATATGACATGACTACATCCCATACAATCCGGCCCGCGGGCTTCGAGGATGTGCAGGCGATCTTCGAGCTGGTGAAGGAGTACCCCGAGGAGCTTCTCCCCAGGCCCGTCAGCGATATCGTTCAGAATCTCGACCGGTTCATAGTCTGCGTGGCCGACCGCAAGGTGATAGGCGCGGTATCGTGGCAGATTCTGCCGGAGATCGGGTCGCACCGCCCGACGGTCGAAATAAAGTCGCTGGCCATCCTCCGCTCCAGACAGAAAGCGGGAATCGGACGCAGCCTCGTGAACGCGGCCTTGCAGAGAATCAGGCCTCTTCACCCTTCGCAGGTCATCGTGTTGACGTTCGTGCCGGAGTTCTTCAAGAAGCTTGGCTTCGAGGAGACCCCGAAGGAGAAGCTGATCCACAAGATCTACATCGGATGCCTCAACTGCACCAAGTACGACTCGCCGTTCACCTGCCCTGAAATTGCGATGACACTGAAGATATGACCGCCGGCCGGTGCCCCTGTCGTCCTGCCTGTAGAACGGCATTCCAATGCCGTTCATTCTGCAAACCGGATGAGATTAGGGCGAGAGATTAAGGCGAAAGATAAAGGCGTATTGGATGAGTAGAGCATTCCGGCCCTAATCCTTTGCCCTAATCTTTTGCCTTAATCTTCTGGCGGCCTGGCCGCCGCGTGAAGTTTTCTGGTCAGAACCACCCGCTGACGTCTTCGACGAGGTCGGGGGGAAGCT